>Ga0233444_10002117_pt1 | contig 21261 bp, 12 predicted proteins | sample SI_124_October20_6_FD_182792 | JGI IMG/M metagenome (GOLD analysis project Ga0233444, IMG submission 182792) | Seawater microbial communities from Saanich Inlet, British Columbia, Canada - SI_124_October2016_10_MG | ecosystem: Environmental > Aquatic > Marine > Inlet | place: Canada: British... | reverse complement strand
AAGCAATTGAAGAATCTCGTAAAGTTCTCGCACAAGCTGGTGGTGATGACGATGAAGCCCGTATGATTACGGCTACAGGATATCTAGCCACTCGAAGACTCGACGCAGCTCGTGAGGCTTTACGAGGGTTACAACAGCCTGAAGGATACGACGAGCCTGAAATCCTTGCGTTCATCACAGAATGGATGGATCCATGGAATGGGTCTGTAGATGAAGATGATATTTGGGATTGGGAAAACAATTCGGCCATCGATCATCTTAACGAACAAATGCGTATGCTTCGTTATTGGACCCCTAAGCACTCTGATGACTCAGTTGAGCATTCGGATAGACTCTCGATGATTGCTAAACTATCATCCGTGGCATCCTTACGTATGCAGAGACGCCATGAAGAAGCATTACAATTGGCTTTAGAAACTGTGAAATTCGATCCACTTGGCGTAAGGCCTAGAATCGCTGTAGCTCTGTGTTTAATTGACAAAGGTAATTGGCATCAGGCAATGTCTGTTTATCAAGAACTCAAGGAAAGTGATGTCAATGACCCCCGTGTTATTGCTCTATCAGTTCTTCTTGGAAATTCAGCAGATGTCGAACACATTGAAGTTTCTCTCGCAGTTGAAAAGGGCAAGAATGTACGAAAGTGGCTCGATGAAGCCCCAGTAAATGCAGTTGCGGGTCTTGGAATCAAAGGTGGAATGGATGAAGCAATAAATGCCAATATCATGATTTGTGCTCACGAATCAGTCCGTCGTAGCATGACGCCTCGTTATTCAGCTTCAATTTTCCATTACATCATCCAATTTGTGCTTCTTCCACCGATTTTTATTGTTGCAGCTATTGCCATGTCGGGTTATTCAGGTCAAGTACAAGGAATCGTTGCTGGTGGTGTATTATTCATGCTTCAATTTGCCTTCGCACGATTCAGAAGACAGCAGGGTAGGCAAATAAAACATCGTGATCAACGAAGCCTTGTTGATTACGCTCGTATGATGAAACGTTTCAAGGTTAACCCAAACAGTGGAAATATTCCAATTGGGACTCACCTCCTTCTTTCGGGAATTCTAGTCTCTGTTAATGGGGTTGTTTTAGACGTTGGAATGCCAGGATGGCTTACCCACAGGCTTCCAAAGGATGCCGACAAAACCATCCGGGCACGCCTCAAGCGAAATGCTTTGACAATTAGTAAGAACAAACCTGCAAAATTGAAACCTCTAACCAGTGGTTGGTGGCTCAAGAGGCCAAAAGAAGATGACTCAGACTTCCCAATTCTTGAACAATTGATCGGTCCTGTTGCATATAGAGGGCGGCAAACGATGCTCATCAAGAAGACAACGGGGTTCCGTCAAGGAACATCGAGTAAACCGAACTTCAATCCAGTGGATTCTCATGACTTTAAGGGGCGGGACGTGCCACGAAACACGAGAACCAGTGAACGGTCAGCCCGCGTTGGACCAAGCCGCCCAAGTCGACGTCGTTGAGCCAAGTATTCGATTGATAGTATTCATGAACCTTGTCTGACTGGACAATTCATGGGCAATAGTTCTCCCAGAGACTCAGTCAACCGTGTTTTGAATGCAACATCGAACAGTGCTCGTCTTTACGGTCATGGTCTTGGTATGATTGCTTCTGAAAACATCATTTCACCGAATGTCAAGCGTGCTATTAATTCGGATTTACATGGCCGTTATGCAGAAGGTTTGCCTGGCAAACGATACTACCAAGGTTGTGAGGATTTTGATACAATTGAAAGCCTTGGCATTGATCTGGCAAAGAAAGTGTTTAACGCCCCATTTGCTAATATTCAATCAACTTCTGGAACCGTTTCGAACATTGGTGCTCTAAAGGCGTTGGCGAAACCTGGTGATTCAATAACTGCAGTATCAACTGCAGATGGTGGACACATTTCCCATGCCAGAATGGGTGCTGTTGGATTGCGTGACCTCAATGTTTCCACGTACCCATGGGATGAAGAACGCATGGAGCCTGATGTTGATGGTTCATGCGCTCTTATTCGTGATTTAAAACCCAAAGTAACCCTTGTTGGTCAATCCGTGTTTCTTTTTCCTACACCGCTAAGGGAATTAGCCGATGCAGCCCATGAAGTAGGTTCAACTGTCATGTACGATGGTGCCCACGTTCTTGGCTTAATTGCAGGTGGTGTGTTTCAGGATCCACTAAGAGAAGGAGCGGATGTTATGACAGGTTCGTCCCACAAAACGTTCCCCGGTCCTCAAGGTGGGTTTCTCTTATCCTCAAACGAGGATCCATCATTTCACAAGAAACTGAACAACTCAATGTTTCCTGGCGTTGTTTCATCCTATCACCTTCATCATGTGGCAGGAAAGGTTGTTGCGCTTGCTGAATTCGAGGCATTCGGTTCTTCGTACGCTCAGGATATTGTAAGGAACGCTCAAGCATTCGCTCAAGCACTCGCTGCCGAAGGGTTTGACGTTTTAGCAGAATCTCGTGGTTACACGGCCTCTCACCAAGTCTTAACTCGACATGGGGAAATTGATTCAGGAGCAGGAGCATCAGCAGCTGCATTATTAGAGAAAGCAGGAATTATTACCAACATGAATATGCTTCCCGGTGATTCCAAAGCCATGACTCCATCTGGCCTTCGGCTCGGTGTTCAAGAACTAACAAGAGTTGGCATGGGTCCACGAGAAATGGAAGAAATCGCTTCTCTTTATGCTCGAGTTTTGCTCAAAGGAGAAGACGTTCAAGCGATTAAGAATGATGTACATCATCTTAAATCAGATTTCCAACATGTTCAATATTGCTTTGATTCAGAAGATGTGCCTGCATACGAAGGAATGTAAGGCATGTCTATAAAAATAGGTCCAACACATGAGTCGTTGTCTAAAAGTGACGGATTCATTTTTGATTCTGAAATGAATTTTCACATGATGTGGAAGCAGCATGAATTCGGTCAATGGTGGCGTTGTTTTGAATCTCTTTTCACTCATCCATTAAGTCGTACTTTCATTAATTCAGTGGTTGATGATTTGGAATACCATCAACGTTTATCACCCCCTAATGGTCTTTTCAAAAAGAAAAAATTTGATCAAGAATTGAAACAGTTGGCTCATTTTTATGGAAGCGGATCAATCGATTTATCAAAAAACAAAATTGTGAATGGTGCACATTCTCTATTTTCTGTTGGTTTAGCATCCTATGCATTGGAAGTCTTTCACCAAAAGAGATACAAAATACGCTGGAATGAACCAACTCCCCGTATAGTTCAGCTTTCCCTCGACGATAATGCTGACTTGCCTCCACCAAGTTCGATTAGGCCATTTCCTTGGTCTGAGCAGTTGGTACTAGAGGGTCATATCAAATCGAAAGCATTTGCCGATGAACTGACCATCAAAGAGGCAGGCCATTTAGAAATTGATGGTGAACGCTTCATGTTAGTCCCTGCTTCCCTTTTAGAACGATTCGTTTCTACTTGCTTGCCTCATGCCCCAGAGGTGAGTAGTGCTGAGAAAATCGAATTTCCTAGCGTATGGTCAAAACCCGATAATTCAATTTTATCTGTCGTAATCTCTTCAATCGTCGACCTCTTTTCTCGTTCAGAGCGATCGGTTTACATTACTGGAACAGATAGTTGGAACGCTTACCTTCGTGCTTATATTTTCGATAATGGGTGGGGTAAAGCGGTTACAGAATCATATGATTCGAATTCTTACCAGACGGTTTTAAGATGTCCAAAATCTACTCTTTTTCCATTCACAATTGGTCTTAGCGCTGGCATTTGGGAGAGGGCACATGGTCGTAAATTTAAATTACAAATCATAGAAGACAATCTATCCATTCAGGTCATCATCAGTTCGTTACTCGAATATGAAAATGAAGTTTGAATGTTGCTTAGGTAATCGATAGTTATCGAGCAACTAAGGTCAAGGTTCATAACCGAATCGTGGGCTCGTAATAATAGTCAAGGCGCGGAGGCTCTATCTAATGTCACTAAATCACAACCAAATGGCGTATGCTGCAATCATTTCAACACTAATTTTCGGAGCCCTTTTTGTAGGGGTTAGCGGATTTTATCAGACTTCAGATGGGCTTGGTGAATTTGATAGCGCAGCTGAAGATGATTTGTTCGGAGACGAAATAACATCAGGAGAGGCTGCTGATTTTGATGAAGATGGCTTGCCTGACGTTCTCGAGGCACAATACGGTACCGATCCGGAGATGAAAGATACCGATGGTGATGGTATGGACGACGGTTGGGAAGTTGAACATGGCCTTAATCCACTTGATAATGGTGAATCTGAAAATCCAGATGAGGAGACTGGGGGAACCACTACGGCGGATGATGCTGAGATTTCCAACGAAAGTGATTCATGGCCAGACCCAGAACAAGGAAAATATGGTGACCCTGATCGAGATGGACTAACAAACGAACAAGAGGCTGAACTTGGAACAGATCCTCAACGTGCTGATACTGACAATGATGGTTTAAACGATCGCTGGGAATCTATGTACGGGATTAACAAAACATCTCCAGCAGGAGATGTCGTCTATCTTTTCAACCCGCTATCAGGCAACTGGGATTGCTCTCTGTTGAATCTTGCTCTCGAAGAATCCTTGTCATCAATGCTTGAAGAATTAGAAGGTGCTCCAACGTGGGATGAACTAGAAAACCCCCTGGGTAAGCATTCTTGTGATCAAGTACTCGACCTTGATGGCGACGGACTTCTCAACTTCCAAGAAGAGGCATACGGGACTAATCCTGATGATGATGATTCTGATGGGGACATGCTCACAGATGATCTTGAAGTAAATTCTGGCAATGTTATACTCAACTTTGAACTTGGTTCGGATTGTGGGGCGCTTGAAAGCACACCCGTACCTCAACGAGTTCCCCGGGAAGCCCCATTTGCTTCCGAAGTTAGTGCTGCTTGGTTCTTATCTGATCTTGATGGAGACGGTCTACTAAACGGCCCTAGCGATTCTGACACAGACGGTGATGGGATGCCAGATGGTTTTGAGTACTGTTTCTCATTTCAAGAAGACCATCCTCTTTTCATTGAAACAGCGACACGCCCCGGGTCAGTTGGTAAACAACTCTCTCCTTCCAACTCATCAGATGGATATGGCGATTGGGATGAAGATGGATTGAACAACCTTGAAGAATATCAAGTCGCTAACAAATTTGGACTAACTAACGGGTTGCCATCCTTCACATCTCCTTGGAGCAAAGACACTGATGGCGACAAAATGCCCGATGGATGGGAAGCCAACCAATACAATCGTACAACCTTTGAATACCCACTTAATCCAAGAAATGCTAGTAATGCTAACGATGACATCGACTTTGATGGATGGGACTCTGATGGTGACGGAGATGTTCTGTTTAACGAGTTAGAACTCGCAACAACCGTTACTGAACTCTATGTGATGAAAGGTGATTACGTTACAAGCAACCAAACAGTTGCGAAAGCTCAATTTACGAAAGGGGGAGGTCTCAAGGAAACTGTGTATCTCGTTGCTCCTGTTGCTGGATACGTCTATTCCATCAACGTTGCACCTGGTGACCGAGTCGAATCCCGCCTGTTTGTCTGGATGAACGTCGTAGAAGAATCAGAAAGATTCACAAATCTGATGGAATATGAAGCAGGTTTTGATGACGCAGGAAACCCTGTTGGGCGCTCCACTGACCCTACACATGGTGACACAGATCTCGATGGTTTACTCGATGGTATCGAAGTAGGTGGTTGGGAAATTCTTGTTGTCAATCGTGGCGTACAACTAACATGGGTGGTTTCTGACCCCGGATTGGTAGATACTGATGGAGACGGTCTATCTGATCTAGTAGAATTCTCCTCTGCCTGTGATGGACAGGGTTCAAACGCTTCAAATGACGATACCGACAGTGATGGTGAAAGTGATCAACAAGAGACAAGACTTGGTTACACATTCAACGGAGAACAATATTTCACCTCTGCATGCATGTTTGACACAGACAACGATGGTTTGGAAGATGGGGAGGAAGTTATTGCAGGCGCTGATAACTTCGTTACACATGCTAACAATTCAGACACAGACGGCGATGGCCTCATCGATGGTAATGAAATTCTCTTCATCCCGCGACCATTCCAATATGAAACCAATCCGCTACTCAACGATACTGACTCTGATGGTATGCTTGATGGATGGGAAATGCAAGTAAAATCAACAGAAGATAATAAGAATTCTCACTCACTTTGGGTAGCAGTTTCCAATTGGGACCGGCCTGGATGTAGCGATACAACCACAAATGGTTGTCAAATGGATCCAGGTGGCTATGTTTGGATAAATTGGCTTGGCGGTTTCGAACTCCAGAAAAAATATGAAGTATCTGAAATGAATCTTTCTGGATTTGACTTGCCAGGAAATACTCTATGTGATGGATGTAAAGGCCGTTGGGCGCTTGATCCCTCACTTGGTTCATTGAAAGATGATACCTATGACGTCGATAACGACACACTTGCTAACGGAGCAGAATCTCCTACAAATTGGAACACGAATCCTGTTGATGATGATTCAGATGGTGATAACTTACCAGATGGTTGGGAAGTACGCTATTCCTATGAGGCCATAAGCAATAATCTCGTTGATAATTCCACCGTCAATGCATATGGGGCACGTGGAGTTATGGATCCATCCATGGCAGATAGTGATCTTGATGGCATAAATGATGGTGAAGAAGATCCGGATTCCGATGGATTAAACCGAACTGGTTTGATTAAGAAATACTGCCCCGGATACAATGATACCACCAATGCTGAATGCAACATTGATCCTAACTCTCCTGATGGAATGAAGTTCTACAACAACTTGGAAAATTACACCAACTTTGAAGAATTTGAAAATGGAACCAATCCAGTTACAAATGACACAGATGGCGATGATTGGGAAGATGGTCCTGAAGTTTACTACATGGACCATGACGGCGATGGCATGGCAACTGGATGGGAATATCACTTTGAATTTGACCCATATGACCCAGCTGATAGGCTTGTTGATAGTGATGGGGACGGCCACACCAATTATTGTGAATTCAAATGGGATAGTAATCCTAGAAATCCGATAAGCTTCCCTGGTCAAGGTGAATTGTGCGATCCATTCGAGAGTTAGTGGCTTATGTTTAGAGGGGATTCAACATCGACTTGCTTGGCAATCATACTTGCGATGCTTTTCTTGGCTCCAATCATGTCTTTGAGTGCTGAGCAACCGAAGAATCCGACGTTCGAATTTGATCAAGCAGATGGAATTCGATATCTAAATGTGATCAACATCAGCGGTTTTTCTTCTGTCCCTCTAAATTCAATTGAAATTTCGTTATGGAACGTGACTGCTGATGGGCAGTATGAACTTCTCAACTCTAGTAGTTCTCTTCTTTCAGTAACACCATTCGAAACGGAACTAGGAGTTACAAATTGGAACTGGAATCATGAATTTGATCATACCTCTGAAAGTTGCACGTGTCTTGTACGAATTTCACTACTTGAACAAACAGATTTAGTTTCATTCGGGCTCACAATCTTTCTCGGAACAGACAATCACAGACCCGTTTTAATGTACCACTCGAACTCTGATCAAACTTCTCAAGTAATGCTTGCGACGGAAAATGTAACCCTCAACTATGGACTGCTTTTACCTCCCAACTTGCTCTCTTTTGGTTCTCTTACTGCAAACCACGATGTCCTTACCTCTTTTTCGGTTTGTCCTGCTCCTTTTGGGGTTTGTACGGGTGAGTATATTTCATTAACAGTTCTCCATGAACTCTCGAATAAAGATTTTGAAATCACCTTAGATACTCATGCAATAAACTTGCCAGATGGACTTTATCTGATTGACCTTTCTGTTCAAACAATGTCGTTGAAAGATTCGAATTCTATAATGCAATATTTGGCAGTCGATAGAAATCCTCCAAACGTGAGTGTATCGTCGGTATCGGAAATTTTGGAGTCGCAATCCATTACGGTCGACCTCAATGTTGACGATGGATATGACGGTTCAGTATATTCAATCACTTGGACTATTATTGAACCAGATGGTGAACTTAGAGCTGTTTCTTCCTCTGAAATTTTATCTGATAACAGGTTATCGTTTGCAGCAGATGAGCAAGGTGTTTACCAAATATTTGGTCTCGTACGAGATACGGGCGGTAATTTTGTAAACATTCAACATGATGTGAATGTAATCAATGTCAAACCTGAATTAGATTTGAGATTTGATGGATTTAAAATTCAGAATGATCAAATAATTACTGTAAAGTCCGCTGATGAATGGTGTTTTTCCGCTAATCAAACAACAGATACATCCAATGACATTGACTCTTTGAAATATGATTGGTTTGTTGATGGAAAAACCCTCTTGAGTGGTAGATCATACCTCCTCTCTTCTGATATCAAAGCAGAAGATTGGGAAGAAATCACACTCACCTTGACGGATAACAATGGTGCAAACTCATCGATTACGTTTACTGTCGAAGAACAAGAATCTTCAGAACAATCATCTCTAAGATCCTTTACCATATGGACCACGCTTCTTTTGATTCTTGTTTTATCTATAATCGTTCTAATTCGTAAGAAATATCTTTCTCAACATGAATCTGATTTCGTTCGTTGGTCTGATAAGAAAACGTTTGATGATTAACCATTCATTAAAAAAGAGTGAATTGTAGCAACAACTGGTGAGTCTATGTTTACTGATGCCGCAGACACCCTTCCAAATGAACCGATGAGCATGCCTAAATCGGTTTATCATGATCGACAACAGCGTTTTCTATCTCAGTTAACGCCTTCAGACTTGGTCATCATCACGACACCACCCGAAGCAGTTCGTAGTAACGATGTCACCTACCCTTACCGAACTTCAAGCGACATGCTCTACCTTGTGGGATGGGCTGACCCTGAATCAGCACTTGTGTTCCATCACAATGGTTCGCAATGGATTTCTCACATCTTTGTCCAACCTAAAGATACTCTGAAAGAAATATGGGAAGGGCGGAGGCAAGGAGCAGAAGGTGCTAAATTAGGATGGTGTGTTGATGAAGCAACATCAATTCATGATTTAGAGGAGCACCTTGATTCATTCCTAAGAAAATCATCAACAGTTCATGTTCGCATTGGTATTAGCAGTGATGTTGATGCAATTGTTCTTTCAGCAATCGAACGCAGAGATCGTAATAGACAGCACTTCGGTTCAGGCCCGGTTTCTCTCGAAGATCCAAGCCGTAGAATCGCTGAGATGCGTCTGCGTAAATCCCCTGAAGAAATAGGGTTCATGCGATATGCTGCAGAAGTTTCTTCTGTAGCGCATGAATTAGCAATGAAAGCTAGTAGGGATGGTATTTCTGAATATCAACTTCAAGCGATAATTGAGGGATTCTTTGTTTATGGAGGTACAAGTGGATGGGCATACCCTTCAATTGTTGGTTGTGGGGAAAATGCCACCATATTGCACTATACTGTTAACGAATCAAAATGTAAAGGTGATGAAATCATTCTTATTGATGCCGGAGCAGAATACAAAGGCTATGCTGCCGATATCACTCGTTCTTGGCCGATTAATGGCAAGTTTAGTGATGCCCAAAAAGAAATCTATGAAGTGGTTCTTGATGCCCAGGAAAAAGCAATTGCAGCATGCCGTGTCGGTAATGCATACAATAAACCTCACGAAGTTGCACGAACTGTTCTCGCAGAAGGGCTCATTCGATTGGGAATTATTGACCAGAGTTTAGATGATGCATTGGACTCTGAAACCGGTCAACTCAGACATTGGTATATGCACAATACTGGGCATTGGCTTGGTCTCGATGTTCACGATGTTGGAATCTACAAACCAGATGGGACACCACGACTCCTCGAAGCTGGTATGGTCTTGACAGTTGAGCCAGGATTGTATTTTGGGGCTTGGAGACCTGATGTCGATTGTCCTGAACGCTATGCTAACATTGGCATTCGCATTGAAGACGATGTTCTCGTGACTGACGGTGAACCAGATGTATTGACTATTCGTTGTCCAAAAACAATTGCTGATATTGAAGGTCTTGTTGGAACATTGTAGGGGTGAGCCCATGGGCTGGTCAGCAATTCTTAAGAAAATACATGCGTCGAATGAAATATTTCGTTTAACCAATGAAGAGAGTCTCATTTTGTATGACGATGCTCCACTTCATCAATTAATGAACGCAGCTCAACATCGGAGGAACTTACATAACCCCAAAAATCAAGTGACATATCTTGTTGATCGGAACATCAATTACACAAATGTCTGTACGATTAATTGCCAATTTTGTTCTTTTTATCGCCCTCCCGGTCATGAAGAGACCTATACTCAAACATACGATGAGATTCGAAACCGTATTGTAGAACTTGAAGCGATTGGTGGTTCCAGAATATTAATGCAAGGGGGAGTCAATCCTGAACTCGATATCGATTGGTACATTGGTCTAATTGAAGTGCTACGGAAACACCATTCAACCATCCAATTGGATTGTTTCTCACCGATTGAGATAGAAGGTATTGCAGAAGTTACCAAAAGCACGACTCTTGAGGTTCTTACTCGATTCAAGAAGGCTGGCATGCATGGCTTACCTGGGGGTGGTGCGGAAATGCTTGTAGAAACTGTACGCACCGATGTGTCACCAAAGAAAGGTCATCCTGATAATTGGCTACGGGTCATGGAAGAAGCACAGTGCTTAGGATTGACAACCAGTGCAACAAATGTCATCGGATTTGGAGAAACGAATTCTAATCGGATAGAACATTTAAATCGAATACGGCAACAACAAGAACGTGTACAGTCTCTAGGACATACCGGTTTCACATCGTTCATTGCATGGCCAGTTCAACTCGAAACTAACACCTTTGGTAAAAGGAATAGAGGATCCAACCGATTTGAATTAGGTGCTGGTGCTAGTGAATATCTTCGTCACGTGGCCATTTCTCGCTTATTCCTAGACAATGTGCCACACATACAGGCATCATGGCCTACAATGGGGATGGGTGTTGCTCAGATGGCATTGCTCGGAGGTGCAGACGATGCTGGTTCAACAATGATGGAAGAGAATGTCGTATCGGCATCCGGTACAACCAAATTTAGTGCCTCCGAACAGGAATTACAAACATCAATTATTCGATCTGGCTTCGTCCCACAGAGACGCGACAGTGATTACAATCATTTGGAAACTCCCGACACAACAGCATCTCTCCCAGATGCTGTGTGTTTACCACCCTCTCAGTCTGTTGAATTGGTATAGAATACGACCCATATTTCGGCAACAATATTTCTGCCACCCTTGCTGGATTCTCCAGTTGGATTGTACTCTTGTCCGTTGAAGAGTCCACGATATGTGAGTTCATTTGTTTGACCATTATAATTAACCCATGACGAGATGTCGTATGACCATTGTTTGACATCTTGGCCAGCACACCATCCTGCCCTGCCGTATGGCCATGAACCAAACTGGTTTGCAACTACACCATTTTCAATCTCGTTTTCGCAACCAGTATTTGAGCCGACAATTGGATGCCATTCATATGCATGATGATTATCGATGTAGTAATGATGTTCATGATCACAAAATTCTGCACAATTCGCATTATCTTTTTGGAATCCATGACCAGTTATTGTTGCGACAATCTCAACTCTTGTAGTTTCATCTGGTACTGTGAAATTTAAACTCCTCAGATACCTACTTTCATTATTGTATGTTCCATCAAACTCTCCTCCAGTAAACGCAAATGTGGCATCATGTGCACGTTCACCGGTTCCCCAGTTAGAGAAGAGGAATTTAATGGTCATATCACCTTTGTTAGCTCCTTTGTAACGGAATTTCCGTGTTTCATCATCTTCCAGCATGAATAAGTACGGGCTAATATCGGTAAGCCAACGACCTTCACGCCCATAGGTGGTGATCCATCGCATAAACTCAGTCCCACATATGGACGAATCATCTGCGTCGCAAATGTACATGTGGGCGAGATAATCCCATTCATGGCACCCTCCATATGAATTGTCACTCTTTTGGTATCGATTACTTCGTTCATCACAGGCATGTTCATGGTACACTTCTAGCGTGTCATATGATGTCATGTTCTCTGGCATACTAAATGTGGCATTTCGATATGAATTATGATTCGAACCCCAACCTCCTGCATGCCTTTCAAAGTCATACAATGTTACAACATCAATACCACTATCTTGCATACGAATCTCTGGTTCAAATTCTGCATTCCATTGATGTGGCTCATACGCATAGTGGTTTGGATCATTCGTTTGAGAAACCCATGCATATATTGAACCAGTTTCTCTTGCTCTTTGGAACCGATCAATTCCCATGAAAAATGGGCTATTGGTATTCGAAATCATTTGGCCTAAACCACCTTGAATATTACTTGCATCCATGTCTATGTAGTGAATGCGACCAGACCATTCTTGTTCTTCACTGGGATTCAATCGTGATTCAACATCACTCTTTCTGGATGTTATGTCATTATGATATGATGAGTCAAATGAACCATAGAACAGATGAGTATTTGATGGAAGATTGCGTATGAATGTTCCCGGATTAGTCGCCCATGTCCCTGAATTGGAGTTTCCACTCGAATCAGTATACTTGAACATGAAGAGGTACACATCCTCTCCAGTCCACATATTTTGGAACGTGTATGTTCCATCGAGGGTTGGTACTGTGAATGTTGGGACGACATCCATAGGGCCATTCACTGTTGTTCCCGATGTCCAAGTGATTGGACTCTGGTTAATCGCACATCCCTGAGCGTCAATTGTCCACTCGGAAGGACTGTTCGGACAAATATCTACGTTTGCAAATACTCCATCTCCATCAAGGTCTGCACATCCAGCAGCATTAACACTCAATCCTGATGGAGTTCCATCACATTGATCGAGAAAGTCATTGACCCCGTCTGAATCACCATCACGCTGGACTGCAGCACATCCATATTCATCAATATCTGTGGCTCCTAATGGTGTATAGGGGCATTGGTCTAGGGTGGCACCAGTTGCATTTACATCGTTGATAGCATCATTGTCATCGTCGTCATCTTCAGTTGAATCAAAGCAGCCATCATAATCAAAATCAGTATTTGAGTTGCGTTGAAGAACCCAGTTAGTTCTGCCTTTAGGACAAAGGTCAGACGAATCATTTTCTCCATCATTATCATCATCTGGATCCTCTAAAAGGTCATGGCATCCATCTTGATCCCAATCTAAGTACAGATTCGCCGGCCAGTTAATTTCACCCTCTTGGCAAGAATCACTTTCATCCAAAATACCGTCTCCATCGTCGTCAGCATCGTTTCCATCATCCAAGCATCCATCCTGATCCCGATCATTATCGTGATTGCTTATCCATCCTATCGTCGATGTACATAAATCATTAGAATCTGATATTCCGTCGCTATCGTCATCGTTGTCTTCATCAAAGTCTCTGCAACCGTCTTGATCTCTATCATTAGATGTACTTGAAGCCCATCCATCAGTTTCACCGATTCCATTTGGACAATTGTCCATCTCATCTAGAATTCCATCTCCATCAAGGTCATTGTTTTCAACAATGATTACAGATGTATTCGCATAAGCCTCTGTGAACGTATATTCTCCACAGATTGCCATAATTTGGATCACAAAAGTATCTTCTCGTTCATCCAAACCAGTTACGAGTTGAGAAAATGAACCATCCGTCTGAACTGGTACGTTGACTGTATTCACATTCATCGATTGATCAGGAATGAACATATTCAAGGTGCATGTTGAACTATCTTGATGCAATAACTGACCTTGAATTTGTATAATTGGAGATTCAACCAAGATATTTAGTGGGACTATTAATGACGTCACACCTTCATCAGGAATTAACACTGTGAGTGAATTTGAATGCACACTCTCAGTACCTGTTGACGAGACTACGGTGACTTCAATTGTGAAAACTCCATGTACAGATGGCTGAATAATGATGGAAATAAAGTCCTCCTTCTCATTCAAGAGCACTTCCGCTCCATTTGGAATATTTCTATCGTGTACAGTGTCTATTCTTGCGGCGTACGTTCCTTGACCCTTTTGATTCAGAAGAAGTTTAATTTCTGTGATTTGATTGATTTCTCCCGTTGGATTTAATTCAGCCCAATTTGGACTGAGTGAATATTTTTCTGTTACTTCTTCCCTCTCCTCCTCTTCTGTAGGTGAGTCGGTTCCAAAGCATCCTGATAACATTAACAATGAAAGGATTACAGCTGAAAAAGTCTTTTTGCTCATGACATTACATCAAAGCATAGGACATGAACCTAACGCTTACCAATGTAAAAATGCTCAGTTCTAGAATCATTTACTTTCAAATGATCAAGTTGAATTTTGGATGTTGGGAATCCTACTCGGATTGGCATGACCCAAAGCAATGGCATATCATTTTCTCTTTTTATTTTAAGAACAATTTCCCAATGAACCCTAAGTAATTCAGAGTTAACAGTACCCGGCCATATCATTTCTGGAGGTGCGAGTTCAAATTTTCCATCTTCTTTGAGGACTTGGCCACCACCTTCTTCTGAAAACCTCATGGGTCTGAGAAAAACACCGCCTGGAATATCTTGTCGTTCCATAGGCGCATCTTCCCCGCCTGCAGTTCCATCATCAAGGCCTTCTTCCCAGTGGTGGGGAAGCGGCGTTGATAGTCCAACAGGGGGCTGGTGGCCTAGGGTTCTTCCAGACAATTCGACTAAAGCTGATCGAGAGGGAGGTAGGGTTCCGACATGCCAATGAACCGAAATAGATTTCCAATTTGGGCGTCGTTCTGGAATGATGCATTTACCTTGAAGGGCTTGATCGCTATGAATGCCAGATTCGAGTTCAAAAATAGGTGCCTTTGGAGTGCTTTTGAAAAACTCCTGTTGTTTCCTTAAGTCGAAAAAGTTAGCGATTATCCTCAATAACAACGGCATGAAGAGGAATGGAGCCACCACAATGGTTAATATTGGATAATCCAATAGTCCAAATCTGATACTCTGCGTACCTAAACTTGGTATTCCAAATACACTGAGAATTGGTTCAATGAATAAATATGTGAGCGTAACCAAGAGTAATATAACTGCAGAATTAATCAGTCTCCTCGCAACAGAATGCAGATTGTTAGGAATGATATACCAGCCATTTCTTTGTTGATGAACAAGATTTACAAATTCAGTTTCATCGGTGAGGGATGATGGTTCTCCGTTCCATTTTTCACCTTCATTGGATTCAAATGTACGTTCAAGTAACCATCCCTCTTCACTTTCAATCCTAAATCCGGGGTATATCTTTAGAGCTTGTTCACGCGTAAGACCGATATTCAACTTTTCTACAACGATGGGAACTGAATTCGCCTTCCATCGCTGATGTTCAAATGGCGGATATCTCACCCTATGAATAACATTCCATCTTGTCATAGGGTCGCCTCAAGTGAAGAGCAGTTTAACTCCTGCCTGGAATGCTAATTTTCTGAATGCAGGTACCTTTCGTAACAATGCCATGCCAAGAGGTACTGGTTTTTCGATATCTCCTACTGAATTGATTAATTCAATAACTTCTGGTTTAGCAAAATTAGCAAAATGCCGATCGAGTTCTTCATCTGTTCGTGTTGAAACGAGAAGGTCACGTAACGCTCGAGCTCTGTCTTGTTCTTTCTTCATCTTAGGCCAGGACGATTTAGTAACAGATTTGAGGTTTTTTTCTGTGAGCTTATCACTGTTTATGGCTATGACGAGGTTGTCAACGATCGAAGAGATTTGTTTGAATCCAGGGCCAAGACCTCCACCTGTTGTTGGTTTTGCCATACCAGCTGCATCTCCAAGTACCATGACTCTCTCTCTGAAAGGTCTTCGAATCATGCCTGATGGAACCGGTCCACAATATCTTGCAGTTTCACGTACATTTTCAAATCGCTCTTTCCACAATGGATGGGAAAGTAAACTATTGTAACAGTCGAGAATACTCTTTCCATCCAACATATCTGCTTTTGACCACAATCCAATTCGATGTGTATCATTCCCAGAAGGTATTACCCAAGCAAAAAAACCAGGTGCGATTTCAGATCCACTGTACATCTCTAACCAACGGTTTTTACCCGAATAACCCACAACTTCTGATTGGAATCCAATCATCATCTCTTTTGGATGGCCCATCTTAAATTTCCTTCGAACCCATGAATGAGCACCGTCACATCCTATGATGAGTTTACACGTAACCTGGCGTTCTGCTTCAGTTCGTTGATTCTTGATGGTTACAATTACACCATCTGGTTGAATCACTGCATCAGTTGGTTGAGATTCGAGCACAATATCTGCTCCTGCTTTGAGTCCCTGTTGAACCACTTCCTGATCGAAACGTTTCCTGCAAACAACATATGTGCGCAGATCCCCATCTTTCCCTACTGGGACAAGCGTACCAGACGGGCCGTGAATTAATGCGCCATCTACATCTTGAACGACTGTACCGTATGCTTCGACAGCATGCATGGCACTGGGAGTTACAAGGCCTGCACACTGGAATGGGCGCCCAATTTCAGTGTGCTCTTCAATCATTAAGACAGATAATCCTCTTTCACAAAGAAGGCGTGATGCATAGCCTCCAACAGGGCCAGCCCCGACAATGATGACATCATAGTCGTAGTCCATGGTCGGTTTGAAGAGTCTGACTTCATGAACTTTCTTCCGAATTCAACGCTTAGCGAACCGATAACCGATTCTTTCATTCTTACGGAGGTAAAGAATTGCCGTGTATGGATTGCCAGTTTTCTTGGCGATGAGGTCATCAAACGGTCCGATTTCCCCTTTTTCGATTAATGTCTTTGCTTCTTCTCTTGTGATTTCTCGTTTTGCGATCTCACGTGCAATGTCTAATTTACAACCTGATGCAGTTGACTTTGGTCGATAGTGAGTTTCAGTCTCAAACAATTCAGTCTTGTGTTTTGGGCAAATTCCTACGACACCAGGTTGAACTTCAAATTTGCGAGCGTCTGCTGCAGGTTCTCTTGGTGGGAATTCGAATCCAACTTTATTTCCTTCGAGGATGAGGTATGCAGGGAAAGGTTTTCCTCTTCGAGAGATGAAATTGTCAATGAGTGGAGATTTTCCATCAACAAGAATAGCCTTTGCCTCATCGGCGCTGATTTCTCTTTTGCAAATTTCTTTTCCTACACCTCTAAACTTACATTCATCGTTGTCGCATGCATAATGCGTGTCTGTTTGTCGAATGGTTCCATCGCACTTTGGACAAGGGCAAACAGCTTCATCTGTATTCTTTGCACGTGTTCCTGAAGACAGAGCAGATGTAACTTTTCCACTGTCATCGATAGTAATCGTGGTTGTATAGGATTCTCCATTTCGATTAAAAAATCCATGCAGTTCTTCGATTTTTTTGTTTTGAAGGAGTCTCGAAGCCGTTGTTCTGTCAAACCATCTTCCACTGGTGTCTTTCCAAAACACAAACGTACATCCCTTGTCTTTTCCTTCGTTCTTTTCACAGGTGTAAGAAAGGGCTGTTTCAGTAATTGTACTATTGCACAACGGACATTGTCCTATTGAATTATCATTTGTGAAGAGGTTACTTCTCTCATGGTCACGAATCCTTGTGACAAGATCATTTGTTTGATCGATAATACGTTGCATGTATTCACTTGCAGCAAGCTTTCCTTGCTGTACGGATATGAGTGCAGATTCCATTTCACCAGTCAATTCAGCAGATGTAATCCATTCAACAGGTATCCGCCTTAGAATTTCAATGATTCGAATACCGTGGGGGGCTGCGTTAATTGCTCCTGATTGCTGGCGAGAGATGTACCCTCTCGAAAGTAATTTTTCGATTGTATCTGCTCTTGTTGCAGGGGTGCCTAATCCCTTGTCGGACATTGCTTCTGCGAGTTCTTCGTCCTCAATTTCCTTACCTGCTCGCTCCATGAGTGTTAACAAACGAGCTTCCTTGAGGCGTGAAGGTGGTTTGGATTTCTCTTCTTTCCACGTATGTTCTTCTATTTTTGAAGATACAGGGCTCTGAGGTATTATACCCCATCCTTCTGGAAAACTCAGGTTCTTAGAAACGACTTCTCTCCAACCTAGTGTTTGGTATTGTTGAGCTTCTTTTACAAATATCTCACCGCCCAAATTAGCGGTTCTCTTTTGCTTTTCGATGGTTGATTGAGGGTACCATGATGCTAAGAAGTTTCGGACAATGATGTCATATAATCGCTTTTCATCGTTCGATAGAGAGCCCGATGGACTCTTGCCTGTAGGTATGATTGCAAAGTGATCACTTACTTTCGCATCATTAAAATTTCTCTTGACATTTTCTAGGCCGCCATTCTTGAGTTTATTAGAAAACTCAGAATAATCTGATTGTGTTCCTATATTTGCAATCGTTTCATCAATAGCATCATTCATGTCTGATGGTAAATATCTCGAGTCTGTTCTCGGATAGGTGGTCAGCTTGTGACGTTCATAGAGTGCTTGAGCGACATTGAGTGTTCTCTTAGCAGGCCAGGAAAACATCGAGTTTGCTTGTCTTTGAAGGGAGGTTAGATCATAATTTAGAGGCGGTCGCTCTTTTCCGATGGATTGTTTTTCACTAACTTCTGCATCGACACCAGAATCAAGGAGATTTTGGATTCGATCTTTATCCTTTTGAGTGAGAACCCAATGAGCCTTGACATCATCATTGGAAACTCCACCTTCCCAACGTCCAGTCCATTTACAGGTCTTGTTTTCGAATGTAGCATTCAGTTCCCAATAAGGCGTAGGTATGTGTTGAAGGATTTCCAGTTCATGATCGACAATAATTCCTAAAGTAGCTGTTTGAACACGTCCAATTGAAATTGCTTGGCGCTCACTGCGTTTTTTCGGCAAAAATATCTCAGCAACTCGAGAACCATTCATCCCAATGAGCCAATCTGCTTGACTTCGGCTGTATGCAGCATCTGAGAGTGGTTGGAATTCCTTTGCAGATTTACGCTCATCCCATGCCTTTTGTATTGCTGTGCTGGTCATTGACTGCAACCACATACGACTTACATTAGTCTTGACTTTTGCATGCTGGTAAATAGTTTGGAAAATGAGTTCACCTTCTCTTGCAGCGTCACATGCATTGACAATTTCTGAAACCGACTTGTCTTTCATTAATTTCTTGATGGCAGTGAGTTGCTTTTTTGTGGATCCAGATTTTGGTTTGAATTCAAATTCTTCTGGTATGTACGGAAGTCTGTCGGCAGTTTTACGCCAATTCTTAAAATCAGGATCATAGTCTTCCATGTACTTGAGTTCAAGCATATGTCCTACTGCCCAAGTTACGACAATCCCATCGCCTTGCCAGTGAGTGGCCTCTTTTTTGGAGATGCCAAGCACTTTGGCAATGTCTTCTGCAACACTAGGCTTCTCGGCGAGGACAACGATGCTCATTGTATCATCCGGTTTGTCGACCATACTTGAAGGCTCGCCAAACTTCATTTTGTACAGATACCTTATGGTATCTAAGGAATTACTCGGTAAAATTGAAAAGATTTTTTCTGCTTAATTTTTCATCCCATTTATCTTCATTTTTTCTGAATCCACACCCCTCGCATCCAGGATAACCTGCGAGTAGTAATTCCGAGCACATCTGTTCGAGCAAAGGTATTATCACGTCTGTTGATGGTGGTAACCAGAGAGTTTTGATTGATTGGGTTGTATTATGATTTGTCAGTATAATTTGCTCATTTACATCTTTGATAGTGATATGATCGCCTTCTGTAACGTATGGGAATGTGATTCTCTGCGGTAAAGCATCACTCATATTGAGAATAAGTCGATTCCACCGCTCGTGATATTCAATTGGTATGGCAATGGATAATTCGCCAAGGGATAGCACTCTTCTACCTCCTTCACGCAACGCCAGCCAGAGTGGTGAATTCTCCTCCATGATACGGCGAACCATCACAAGGCTTGAAGGATATCGGTTCAAGGAGTAAACATGGGGAGAGTCTTTCGATTCATTTCTCGACCGCTTCTTGCGGTTCAAGATTCTGAAAAGGCCCATACCCGTTCCCTGTTAATGCTTCGAATACTTTCCTCAAATCCATTGACAAGATTCGCGCTACGAACACTGTACAAGCCAACTCATAGTCTTCCAATCCAACGATTTGGAATCGAGTTTGAACACCCATTTGGAATAGCTGCTGGTATGGATAAACGGGCTGAAGCGCTTCGAGGTTGGGAATCAATTGGTCTTGGATTTTCAGAGATTGGCGGAGTGACAATGCTGGAGCAGGAAGGTAATCCAAAACCACGTATGTTTCGTCACGGTAGAGATAAGGCGCTCGTAAATCGGATGGGATTCAACAACCCAGGTAGCGAAAAAGTGGCTCTTCAACTCAAGAAAGCGAGAAAATATAACCGTAAGATTCCCGTTTGGGCCAACCTTGGGAAATCTAAACTTACACCTTTATCAGATGCTAAAGAGGACTATGCCACCACGTTACGTAGGTTATGGCGTGACGTAGACTTGTTTGTTATCAACGTCTCATCACCAAATACGCCAGGGTTACGTGATTTACAACATGGAGATTTCTTAACTGGCATCATTAAGGAATGCATGTCGGAAAATCAAAAATCTGCAGACATGTATGGTGGGGAAACAAAACCAATATTGATTAAAATCGCTCCAGATTTAACTCATTCAGAATTAGAACAAATTTTAGAAGTCGCCTTAGTTGAGAATATAGATGGAATTGTGGCTACAAATACCACATTACACCGTCCAAATGATGTCGATAAAGCATACAAAGAGTCGGGAGGATGTTCCGGCTTGCCGTTAACTGAACGTAGCACGGAACTGATCCATAATATTTACAAATACACAAATGGAACACTTCCCATTGTTGGCGTAGGAGGTATAATGTCCTCTGATGACGCTTGGGAAAAAATTCTCAATGGTGCCTCTCTTCTCCAAGCGTATGCCGGTTTTGTGTTTGAAGGTCCAAGTTTGACAAAAGAAATTGTCAATGGATTGAGAAGAAAACTAAGAGATTCAGAATTCAAAACCTTGGAAGAAGCAATAGGTTCATCGGTACAACTTGCATGAATGGCAGATATTGAAATAGGTGCGCGAGAAGGGTAAGTTGAGGACTATGTTATCATATCGCACACGACTCATTCTCATCGGTGGGGTGATTACAATCGCTGTTCTTGGAACGATATTCCTTCAAGCCCCTGAACCAACTCTTACTGTAGAAGAATTGCTTGAAAA
>Ga0233444_10002116_pt1 | contig 21263 bp, 19 predicted proteins | sample SI_124_October20_6_FD_182792 | JGI IMG/M metagenome (GOLD analysis project Ga0233444, IMG submission 182792) | Seawater microbial communities from Saanich Inlet, British Columbia, Canada - SI_124_October2016_10_MG | ecosystem: Environmental > Aquatic > Marine > Inlet | place: Canada: British... | reverse complement strand
TGCAAAAAAAACTGGACGATCTATTTGCCTAGTTGGTAGATCAATGCATAGAATATATAAAGCAGCTAGAAAATGCGGTTATTTGAAAGGTTTAATAGAGCCATTAGAACCAAGAGATGCAAAAAAAGTTGCAAAAAATAAAATTCTTTATTTAGCAACTGGAAGTCAAGGAGAGCCCATGGGGGCTATGAATAGAATAGTTAATGGATCACACCCTGATGTTCTTTTAGAAGAAGGTGACTGTGTTATTTTTTCTTCAAAAATAATTCCAGGCAACGAAAAAAAACTGTATAATTTACAAAATCAAATTGTAAGAAATAATATTGAAATTATTAGTGAGGAGAATGCATTTGTGCATGTTTCAGGTCACCCCAATAGAGATGACTTAAAAGATATGTATAAATGGGTTAAACCAAAAAGCATTATCCCTGTCCACGGAGAGCATAGACATATGCAAGAACACGTAAGTTTTGCAAAAGAAATGCAAATACCCAAAACTTTACTTATTGAGAATGGTGATATCATAAAGCTATTACCTGGAGATGCACCTCAAATTATTGATAAAGCACCGTCGGGAAGAGTTTATCTAGATGGGAGCATTAATGTTGAAACAGACTCTCAATCGATTAAAGATAGAAAAAATTTATCAATAAATGGATATTTAGAAATAACTCTTTTAGTCTCTAACAATGGAAAAATAAAAAAACCCATTATTTCATTTAGAGGAATTCCTGAAAATCAAAATAATGAGCCTTTTATTTTTGATATGGAAGATGAGATTTTTAATATATGCAAAACTTTTTCATTAGAAAGTAAAAATCAACAAAAAAACCTAATAGAAACAATAAAACAAAATTGCAGAAGAATTGTTAGAGAAAAAACAGGAAAAAAACCTTTTACAAATATTAATATAGCGAGAATTTAGTGGGTATTACTGGATCAATAATAGTCTATGTATTGATTTGGTGGATGATTTTCTTCTCTGTTTTACCCGTAGGAATACAATCAAAAAAAGAAAAATTTAAAGAACACATAGGCGGAATAGACCCAGGAGCTCCAAATAATCCTAAAATAGGTAAAAAATTTTTGGTAACTACGATAATTACTTCTATAATTTTTATTGTAATATATTATCTAGTAAAGTTTAATTTATTAAATTTAAGAGAATACTTACAATAATGTATCTTTCAAAATTATTTATACCAATTATAAAAGACCTTCCTGCAGAAGCAAAAATTAAATCACATCAATTAATGCTAAGAACAGGCATGATTAAACAATCATCTGCTGGAATTTATTCATGGCTACCTTTAGGTTTTAAAGTAATGAAAAAAGTTGAGCAAATAGTTAGAGAGGAACAAAATGCCATAGGAGCACAAGAAATGTTAATGCCAACTATTCAATCTTCAGAAATATGGAAAGAAAGTGGAAGATATGAGGACTACGGTGAAGAAATGTTACGAATTAAAGATCGTCAAGGTAGAGAAATGTTATATGGACCCACAAATGAAGAATTGATAACAGACGTCTTTAGAGCCAGTGTAAAATCTTACAAATTACTTCCACAACTTCTTTACCACATTCAATGGAAATTTAGAGATGAAATAAGACCAAGATTTGGTGTTATGCGGTGTAAAGAGTTCTATATGAAAGATGCTTATTCTTTTGACCTAACCGATGAAGAAGCTAAAAAATCTTACAATAAAATGTTTTTTTCATATTTAAAAACTTTTAATAGACTGGGATTAAGAGCTATACCAATGGCTGCAGATACAGGTCCAATAGGTGGTGAACTTTCTCACGAGTTTATTATATTAGCAGACACTGGTGAAAGTGAAATATACACAGATAAAAAGATATTTGAAATAGATTTAAATAAATATTCGGCAACTGAAGACTCGCTTAAAAAAATGAGAGAGGATTATACAAACATTTATTCAGTTACAGATGATAAATTTGATGAAAAAGAATTTAATATAAAAGTTAAAAAAGATAATCAATTGAAAACAAAAGGTATTGAAGTAGGCCATATTTTTTATTTTAGCGATAAATATTCTAAACCCATGAACTGTCTAATAGATGATAAAAATGGAAAAAAAACTTCTGTAAAAATGGGCTCTTATGGAATAGGTATTTCAAGAATCGTGGGGGCAGCGATAGAGGCTAATTATATTGACGATATAATGAAATGGCCAAAATCAATCTCACCATTTGATGTAGTTATTATACCCAGCATAAGCAAAAATAATAAAGAAAATTTAAAAAAAGCAGAAAAAATATACAAAGCGCTTAAAAAACAAAATATTGACGTATTGTTAGATGATGTTGATGAAAATATGTCAAATAAATTTAAAAAACATGATTTAATAGGCATTCCATATCAAATTATAATTGGATCAAAATCTGAAGAAGACAAATTTGAATTTAAAGAGTTAAACGCTCAAAACGAAATTTTAAGTTTAGATGAAATCCAATTAAAACTGAAAAAATAGAAAATTGTTTACAAAAGTTGAGAGATTAATTTCATCCAGGAATTTGAGACCGAAGAAAAAAGAAGGTTTTCTTAAAATTATTTCAATTTTTTCATTTCTAGGCATCATGCTAGGTGTTGCAATCTTAATAATTGTTATGTCAGTAATGAATGGTTTTAAAATCGATCTTACAAAAAAAATTATAGGATTAAATCCACATATTGTAATTCAACCTAATAGTTTTATTATAAGTAATAAATTTATCTCAAAATTAAAAGATAAATTTCCAGATATAAAAGTTAATAAGTCTTTTTCAGGTGAAGGTATTATAATTAGTAATGACAATGCTAAAGGTGTAATTTTTAAAGGCATAAATAAAGATAAAAAAACTTTTATAGAATTTTTAAATAAAAATATAACAAGTGGAAATGTAAATGATTTTAAAAAAAATCAAGTTTTTATAGGAACTGAACTTGCTTATAATTTAAATCTAAAAAAGGGTGACAGAATAACTTTAATGTCTTCAGCTTTTGTTGCTACACCTTTAGGTAGTTTACCTAAACAAGATAGTTTTAATATTGCCGGAACCTTTAACACAGGTTTTTTAGAATTCGATCAAAATATTGTTTTTTTAGGAATAGAGGATGCTCTTTCAATTTTTGATAAGGAGGAAAAAGATCAAAATGTTGAAATATATTTAAAGGATCCGTTAAAAGCCAATTTAGTAAAAAGTAAAATAGAAAAAATTAATACAAATTATTTTATTTATACGTGGTCTGATCTGAATAAATCTTTTTTTAGCGCTTTAAAAGTAGAGAGAAATGTAATGTTTATTATACTAACGCTAATTGTAATCGTTGCTGCATTTAATATTATATCAGGATTAACGATATTGATTAAAAATAAAACTAAAGAGATTGCTATTTTAAAAACTCTAGGTCTCAGCAATACATCAATTAAAAAATCTTTTTTTTTAACTGGTTTTTCTATAGGATTTTTTGCAACGATTAGCGGAATTATTTTAGGAACTATATTTTCACATAACATTGAAAAAATAAGAATTATTTTATCCTCAGTATTTAATTTAGAAATTTTTCCGGCAGATATTTATTTTTTAGAAAAACTACCGAGTGAAATAAGTTTTTTTTCAATTTTTATAATATTCATTTTATCCTTAACTGTTTCTGCAATCGCCTCATATTTACCAGCAATGACTATCTCAAAAATGAAAACTTTTAGAGCTTTAAAATATGAGTAAAATTTTACTAGAGACTATAAATATAAAAAAAACCTACGAACATATTAACGGTAATATTAATCTTTTTAATAATTTAAATCTTAAAATAAAACATGGAGACCTTATAGCTCTCATAGGGCCATCTGGTTCCGGAAAATCATCTTTACTACATCTCTTTGCCTTACTTGATAATCCATCAAAAGGAAAAATTCTAATTAATAATAAACAAACAAATAATTTAACTGAAAACCAAAAAGATGAAATTAGAAGAAAAAATATTTCAATTATATTTCAAGATAATAATTTACTAACAGACTTTACAGCCTTAGAAAATGTAATGATGCCATTGCTTATTAAAGGTGAAAATAAAAAAGATATTTTATTTAGAGCTAAAAAAATACTAAAAGATGTAAATATTTTAAATAGATCTAATCATTTTCCTTCCGAACTATCAGGAGGTGAGCAACAAAGAGTAGCTATTGCAAGAGCATTAATTGCAGAAACAAATTTAATTTTAGCTGATGAGCCAACTGGTAATTTAGACTTTCAAACATCAAAAGAAATATTCTCATTATTTTTAAAATTAAAAAAACTTAAAAAAACAATTATTTTTGCAACTCATAATAGAGAACTTGCTAACAGGGCTGATTACAAGTTGTTTATTTCAAACGGTAATATAAAACGTGTGAATGGACGTTAGTGACAAAAATTTTAATAATATAAAAATTCACACTCAATATTCAATCTGCGAAGGTGCCATAAGAATTGATGAATTAGCCGAATATTGTAAGACTAACAAGATTCAATCATTAGGTATAGCTGATAGCTATAATCTATGTGGGGCATTGGAATTTTCAGAAAAATTATCAAAAATTGGCACACAGCCAATAATTGGAACCCAATTAAATCTGAGAGTACAAAATATAATTGGAAAAATAACTTTATATGCTACCTCAGAACAAGGTTATAAAAATTTAACAAAATTATCATCATCTAGTTATTTAAAAAATAGTGAAACAGATGAACCATCTTGCAGTATAAATGACCTAATATTAAACAATAAAGATTTAATCTTATTAACAGGAAATTATTATAATTTTTTTGGAAAATTATTTAATGCCAACAAACTTAAAGATTTTGAAAAAATTATTATTTTATTGAAACAGCATTTTAATGACCGAATGTATTTTGAAATTCAAAGACATAATGAAAGTGAAGAAAAAAATTTTGAAAATCATTTATTGAATTATTCTAAAATCTATAAAATTCCTTTAATAGCAACTCAAGAAGTTTTTTATCTATATAGTGATATGTATGAAGCACATGATGCACTTACTTGTATTGGAGAAAAACGATTTGTAGATGATAAAAGTAGATTTAAATACAGTAATCAACATTTTTTAAAAAGAAAAGATGAGCTAATAAAAATTTATTCAGATATTCCTGAGGCATTAGAAAATAATTATAACTTTCATTTGAGATTTAATTATAAACCAAAAAAATCTAAGCCTATTTTACCATCTATAGCTAATGAAAAAAGTAATTCTCCAGAAGAAGAATTAATGAAACAAGCGCAAGATGGTTTAGCAAATAGAATTGAAAATTTTATTTCAAAAAAAAATCAAAAAAAAACTAAAGAACAAATTAAAGCTATTTATGAAGATAGGTTATCTCATGAAATAAATATTATTAATTCCATGGATTACGCTAGTTATTTTTTAATCGTATCTGACTATATCAAGTGGGCTAAGAAAAATTCAATACCCGTAGGTCCAGGTAGAGGATCAGGAGCGGGCTCTCTTGTTGCCTATTGTCTAGATATTACTGATTTAGATCCAATAGAATTTGATTTAATTTTTGAAAGATTTTTAAATCCAGATAGAATCTCAATGCCAGATTTTGATATAGACTTTTGTGAAGAAAAAAGAGATCAAGTTTTTGAATATTTAAAAACAAAATATAAAGATGGAGTCGCTCACATAATAACATTTGGAAAATTAAAAGCCAGAATGGCTTTAAGAGATGTAGGTAGAGTTCTTGGTTTGCCTTATGGACATGTAGACAAAATATGTAAAATGGTTCCCTTCGATCCCTCTAGACCATTAACACTGCAAGAGTCAATTGACAGAGAACCTAGATTTAAAGAAGAAGTAAAAAATAATAAAAAAGTAAAAAAACTTTTAGATTTGTCTTTAAAGCTTGAAGGTCTAAATCGAAACATGGCCACACATGCGGCAGGTGTTGTAATTGCAGGAAATAAATTAGCTGAACAATTTCCGTTATATGTAGATAAAAGTTCAAATCTAATTTTACCTTCAACTCAATACGATATGTATTCATCAGAAAATGCAGGTTTAGTAAAATTTGACTTATTGGGTTTAAAGACTCTTACTGTGATTGATAAAACTATAAAAAGGTTAAAATTAAAAAATATTGAACTCAACATAAGTAAAATTAGTCAAAACGATGAAAGAGTTTTTTCATTATTATCAACTGGCGAAACGACTGGATTATTTCAACTTGAAAGTGCTGGGATGAGAGATGCAATTAAACAAATGAAGCCAAATAAATTTGATGATATTATTGCACTAGTAGCTTTATATAGACCTGGCCCAATGAGCAACATTCCAATCTATAATGATTGTAAAAATGGCATTAAAGAACCTGACTATATTCATCCGACTTTAAAAGAAATATTAAAACCCACTTATGGAATAATTATATATCAGGAACAGGTGATGCAAATTGCTCAAACATTAGCTGGTTTTACAGCTGGCGAGGCAGATATTTTAAGAAGAGCAATGGGAAAAAAAAAGAAAGCTGAACTAGACAAGCAAAAAGAAAGATTTATTAATGGAGCTTTAAAAAATGGAATAGCCAAAGATGTAGCTAATTTTGTTTTTACTAAAATTGAACCATTTGCTCAATATGGCTTTAATAAAAGTCATGCTGCTGCATACGCTTTAATCGCTTATCAGACAGCATACCTAAAAACTTATCATAAAGAAGATTTTATAGCCGCAACAATGTCTACAGAATTGACAAATACATCTAAGTTGAGAGAATTTGTTGAAGAACTTAAAAGATTAAATATTGAAATTGTCAGACCATCAATAAATAAATCATTTGCAGAATTTAAAGCAATTGACGGAAAACTTTTTTATGGTCTTGGTGCAATTAAAAATGTTGGATTTGAAGCTGTTTCAAATATTGTTAATGAAAGAGAAAAAAATGGTAAATTTCAATCATTTGTTGATTTTGTTAATAGAGCGAACATAAAAGATGTAAACAAACTACAGTTAGAAGGATTAGTAAAAGCAGGAGTATTTGATGAATTTGAAAAGGATAGAAATAAGATTTTAAATTCAATTCCAAGAATAATTCAAAAAATTAAAAATGTTAATGATGATAAAAATAGCCATCAAGCAAATTTATTTGATAGACATGAAAACAAAAAGGAAGAGTTTGATTTTTTACCTCACAAATCTTGGAGTCAAAAAGAGCTTTTAAGAGAAGAATTTAAATCATTAGGTTTTTATTTATCAGATCATCCACTAAATGAATATGAAGAGGTATTCAATGAACTAAAGATCTTAAATTATAATCAGTTTTACGAGAATGAAAGTAATGAAGGTGTAGTTGCTGGGACCATCATGTCAATTATTGAAAAGAAAAGCGCGAAGGGCACTCCTTATGGAATAGTAAAATTTAGTGATAAGCAGGGTGAATTTGAACTTTTCCTATTTGCTGAGATACTAGTTTCAAATAGAGAAAAACTTAAAGAGTCAGAGTCTTTTGTGTTAACGCTACAAAAAGATAAAGTGTCAGGAGATTCATTAAAAAAAAGAATTAATATCAGAAAGATATTAAGTCTCGATGAAGCAATTAATAAACCTTACTCTAAAGTAACCATTGAGTTAAAAAATGACTATAATTTACGAGAAATAAGTGAACTTTTGTCAGATAATGGGGAAACTAAGATTAATTTAGTTATAAAAAATGAAGATCAACAAGCTCATTACTCTCTTCAAAATAATAGAAAATTTGATTTAAAACATCTAAAAGCTCTAAAAGCTAAGGAATATGTTGAAAAAATAACAGTTTAGAGTATTGATTTTTTAGCTTGTTTGTATATATCAGAGATTAATTTCGCACACAGTTGCAAGGGCATTGCCCTACCGGTCCATTAATATGGAATAACTGTGGTGGATTAACCGGAAAAAATTATGAACGTACCAAAAGTAGACATAAAACAATTACTAGAAGCGGGCGTGCACCTTGGCCACAAAACATTAAGGTGGAATCCAAAAATGAAGAAGTTTATTTTTGGAGAAAAAAACTCAATTCACATAATAGATTTAACCCAAACAGTTGATTTTTTAAAAAATGCATTAATTCAAGTGCATAAAGTAGTTTCTGCCGGAGGAAAACTACTTATTGTTTCCACGAAAAAACAAGCCTCTGAGCAAGTTAGTGAGCTTGCAAAAGAAACGGGCCAATATTTTGTTAATTATAGATGGCTAGGTGGAATGCTTACAAATTGGAACACTATTCAAAATTCGATTAAACGATTAAAAAAATTAAATGACCAGCTTTCAAAAGAAAATCAAGGTTTTACTAAGAAAGAGATTTTGAAATTTGGTAAAGAAAAAGAAAAACTAGAAAGATCTTTAGGCGGAATAGCGGAGATGAAAAAAACACCTGATTTAATCTTTATTATTGATACTAACATTGAGTCACTTGCTGTTGCTGAAGCAAAAAAGCTAGGTATACCTATAATAGCTGTGTTAGATACGAATTCCGATCCTACAGGTATAAACTTTCCTATTCCAGGAAATGATGATGCTAGAAGATCAATTAATCTTTATTGTGAATTGCTAAAGGGGACAATAAAAGATGCAGAAAAATTTATTAAGGGCACAGAAGAAAAAGAAGAAAAAATAAAAAAACCTGAAGTAAAACAAAAATAATCTTAATATTTAATTCATGTCAAATAAAGACTTACTAGACAATATAAAAAAGCTAAGAGAAATGACTGGCGTCGGGTTTAAAGATTGTAAAATAGCTTTAGATGAAACTAAAGGTAATATAGAAAAATCCATTGAGTTTTTAAGAAAAAAAGGAATAGCAAAAGCATCAAAAAAAATGAACAGAACCGCTGCTGAAGGTTTAGCTTTAGTAAAAGAGCAAGATGGTCAAATTTCAATTATCGAGATTAATAGTGAAACAGATTTTGTAGCTAAAAATGAAGATTTTATTAATTTTTGTAAAGAACTATCAAACATAAATTTTTCTTCAAAAGGTGATTTAAATCAAATACATGAATCTAAAATGAAAAATGGAGAACTGGTAAAAGACAATCTAGTTAATTTAATAGCAAAAATAGGAGAAAAAATTACAATAAGAAGAGCTAATTTTTTTGACAATACAAATGGTTATAATTGTTTTTATGTTCACTCAGCTATAGAAAAAAATATTGGTAAAATAATTGCTGTTGTAAAATTGGACGGTATCTTAAAAGAAAAAAATGAAAATATTGGTAAGAAAATAGCTATGCATATTGCTGCATCAAGCCCTCTAGCAATAGATAAAGACACTATTGATAAAGCTGTTGTAGATAAAGAATTAGAAATTATTAAAGCAGAAATAACTAACTCTGGCAAACCAGCTGAAATGGTTGAGAAAATTTCTAAAGGTAAAATTTCAAAATTTTTAAATGATAATTCGCTTTTAAATCAAATATGGATAATGGACCCCAAGAAGAAAGTTTCAGAAATATTAAAAGAAAATTCATTAGACAAAGAAATTAAAATTCTTGAATTTGTAAGATACAAAGTTGGAGAAGGAGTTTAAAAAGTGAGCAGTGAGTTTAATGAGAGTAATTATTCATCTAAGATGGATAAAAGTATACAATCTTTAAAAAAAGATATTTCCACATTAAGAACAGGTAGAGCAAATACCAACATGCTAGATACAATTAAAGTCGATTTATACGGCCAATTAATGCCAATCGAACAACTAGCTACAGTGAGCGTTCCAGAAGCTAGATTAATTTCAATTCAAGTATGGGATAAGGGTAATATTTCTCTAATAGAAAGCACAATTCAAAAATCAGAATTAGGGATAAATCCGCAAACAGATGGACAAATTATTAGATTAAGAATTCCTGATTTAACCGAGGAAAGAAGGAAGGATTTAATCAAAGTTTTAAAAAATATGGGTGAAAAAAGCAAGGTTGCGATAAGAAATATTAGAAGAGAAGCTAATGAAGACTTAAAGAAAAAGCTTAAAGATAAAAGTATATCTGAAGATAACAATAAAAATTTTGAAAAAATTATTCAAAAACTTACAGACTCAAACATAGAAAATATAGAAAAAATTTTAACAGATAAAGAAAAAGAGATCATTCAAATATGAATCAACTCAACCATATTGCCTTTATCATGGATGGTAATGGTAGATGGGGAGAAAAAAAAAATAAAGGAAGGAATTACGGACATTTAAAAGGAGTTGAAACAGTAAAGGAAATCGTTAAAAGCTCAATCAAACTAGATATACCAATTGTTACATTTTATGTTTTTTCATCTGAAAACTGGAAGCGTCCAAAAAAAGAAATAAGTTACTTATTTAAACTTATAAAGAATTACTTTTCGAGAGAAATAGATAGTATTATACAACAAGGGATCAAGATAAATATCTTAGGAGAATTAAATAATCTTACAGAAGACATAAAAAGTACTTTAAAAAAATCAATAAAATTAACTAAAAATAATAAAAGAATTTTAGTCAATCTTGCAATCAATTATGGTTCAAAAAATGAAATATTGACAGCGTTAAAAAAAACAAAAAAAATAATAACTATTAAAAATTTTGAAAAAAATCTTTACACTAAAAATATGCATAATCCAGATATTTTGATTAGAACCGGAGGGCACCAAAGATTAAGTAATTTTTTACTATGGCAAATGGCCTACACCGAATTATTTTTTTTGAAAAAGTTGTGGCCAGATTTCAACTCTGATGATTTAATAAAAATCGTTAAAAAATACAAAAGTAAAAAAAGAAACTTTGGTAGTTTATGATTTCAAAAAATTTAAAAAGTAGAATTTACACATCATTATCACTATTAATATTGATAGCTTTAATAGCTAAATTTAATGTAATATCTGTTTTTAGCTTGATTGTACTAGGAGTATTTTCATTAATAGAATTTTTTGAGATACAAAAAAAAATATTTAAAAATAAATATTATATTTATTTATTCGCAATTATTTTTTCAACATATGTATTTATTTTTTGTATTGCATTTTATTATTTTTTAAATATTTATGAATTAAAGATTATTTTATTTACTCTCTTATTCACCTGTATAGCTTCAGATGTAGGTGGTTATTTTTTTGGAAGAATGTTGAAAGGACCTAAGCTGACAAAAATTAGTCCGAATAAAACTATTTCTGGAGCAATAGGTTCAATTTTTTTTTCCTCTTTAATATTTTCAATATTCGTTTTTTATTCTACAAACAATTTTAATTTTAAAATTTTAGTGATAAGTTCCATCACTTCATTAGGCTGCCAGATTGGAGATCTATTTTTTTCGTATTTAAAAAGAAAAGCAAAATTAAAAGATACAGGAAAATTTTTTCCAGGTCACGGTGGAGTTCTAGATAGATTAGATGGGATATTTTTAGGTGTACCAATCGGCTTTATTTCTTTAGTGCAATTATATTAAATGAAAAAATCTATTTCCATACTTGGATCTACAGGATCAATAGGCATTACTACATTTGATATCATTGATAAAAAAAAAGATTATTTTAAAGTTAATTTGTTAGCTGCAAATAAAAATTATTCATTAATTTGTAAGCAAATATATAAGTATAAACCAAAATATTTTGTTATTTCTGATAAAAAAATATACAAAAAAGTAAATCAGAAGTTTAAAAATAAAAAAATTAAAATTTTAAATGATTTTAATTTTAAACAATTATCAAAATCTTACGTTACCATATCTGCGATTCCAGGCATTGCAGGATTAATTCCAACCATCAGTATGATTAAACTTAGTAAAAAGATATTAATTGCTAACAAAGAATCTGTTATTTGTGGATGGAACCTAATAAGAAAAGAAGCTTTAAAATATAAAACAAAAATTCTACCCATAGACTCGGAACATTTTTCAATTTTTAAATTATTAGAAGTCAATAAATTGTCCGAGATAAACAAGATTTATATAACGGCTTCTGGAGGCCCCTTTTTAAAATTAAAATACAATCAACTAAAAAAGATAAAACCTAAAGATGCTTTAAAACATCCTAAATGGAAAATGGGAAAAAAAATTTCCGTCGACTCATCTACATTAATGAATAAAATCTTTGAAGTTTTAGAAGCTAAAAAGTTATTTAATTTAAATGATAATCAAATTGACATTTTAATTCATCCTCAGTCACTTGTGCATGCAATAATAGTTTTAAAAAATGGATTAACTAAATTTATCTATCATGAAACATCAATGATCATACCTTTAGCTAATGCAATTTTTGAAGAAGATTTTGATATAGCTAAATTTTATAAAATTAAAAAAAATTCAAATAAAATTATAGAAGACTTAAACTTTCAAAAAGTTAATAGTAAAATATTTCCACTGGTAAAGTTAAAAAATAGAATTAATGAACACCCGTCTTCGCCAATCATAATTAACGCATATAATGAAATATTAGTTGATCAATTTTTAAGGAAAAAGATAGACTTTTTAGCCATTTCCAAAACCATTTTGAAGTCACTAAATGATAGAAATTTCAAGAAATATGCTATAAGAAAAACTCGAAATATTAATGAAATCGTAGAAATAGACATATGGGCAAGAAAAAATATTCTTAAAAAAATTTAATAAAATGATAAAAAAAATAATTACAATAGTTTTATTTACATCATGTGTTTTTTCCATTTCAAATGCAGAAATTGTCAAACAAATAATTATCAAAGGTAATAAAAGAATTTCTGATGAAACAATTAAAGTATATGGAGATATTAAATTAAATAAGGATTTATCAGAAAGCAATGTTAATGAAGTTATAAATAATTTATATTCAACTGATTTTTTTGAATCAATAGATGCAAAAATTGAAAATAATATTTTAAAAATTAATTTAGTTGAATACGAAATTATAAATAGATTAATTATTACCGGTGAGAAAAAAAAAGCTAATAAAGAACAAATAAAAAAATTAATTCAGTTAAAAGAGAAAAAGTCTTTCATAAAATCCTATCTAGCAAAAGATATTGAAATAATTAAAAAGCTATACTCTTCACTTGGCTATAATTTTTCAACAGTTGACGCTAAAATTAAAAAAACTGAAAATAATAATTTAGATTTAGTGATTGAAATTAACAGAGGTGAAAAAACTCAAATTTCATCAATCAATTTTTTAGGTAATAAAAAAATAAGATCAAAAAGATTAAAAGATATTATTGCTAGCGAGGAACATAAATTTTGGAAATTTCTTTCAAAGAATACATCTTTAAGTGAAAATCTTATAAACTTAGATAAACGGTTATTATTGAATTATTATAAATCTATAGGTTTTTACGATATTAAGATTAATTCAAATTTTGCTGAAATAAATGAGCTTGGTGAGGCTAAACTAATCTACAGCATAGATGAAGGTAAACGATATACTATAAATAAAATCTCAACCAATATTGACACTGTTTTAGATAAAAAAATATTTTTTCCTTTAAATAAATCATTTAAAAAATACGCTGGTGATTATTACTCTCCCTTTAAAGTAAAAAAGATTTTAGAGGAACTAGATCAATTAATTGAGAACAATAATTTACAATTTATCGAGCATAATGTTAAAGAGACAGCAATTAATGATTCAATTAATATTGTTTTTAATATTTTTGAGGGAGAGAAAAATTTAATTGAAAGAATAAATGTTACAGGTAATTACGCAACAAATGAAAACGTAATTAGAGGTGAACTCCTTTTAGACGAAGGAGATCCTTTAACTAATATTAATTTAGAAAAATCAATTGCGGAAATAAAGCAAAGAAGAATTTTCAAAACAGTCAAACATGAGGTAGTTGAAGGAAGTAAAAAAAATTTAAAAATTATCAATATTAATGTAGAAGAACAGCCTACTGGTGAAGTGGGCGCAGGTGCAGGTATAGGAACTTCTGGTGGTACAATTGCTTTCAACATAAAAGAAAATAATTGGTTAGGAGAAGGTAAATCCGTAGCCTTAGACGTGCAGTTAGATGAGGAGTCTATAGTTGGTGGTTTGACATTTATTAATCCCAACTACGATTTTTTAGGTAATTCTCTTAATTACAATATAACAAGTGAACAAAATGATAAACCAGACCAAGGTTATGAAAATACCATTATTTCAACAGGCATAGGAACCTCTTTTGAGCAATATAAAAATGTAAGAGTAAATCTTGGGTTATCTGCAAGTTATGATGACTTAAGAACTGAAAATTCTGCCACTGCATCTTTAAAAAAACAGTCAGGAAATTTTGGTGAAATAGCGGGTCAATATGGTTTTACAATAGATAATAGAGACAGAGTATTTATGCCTACTAGCGGATCCATAATGTCTTTTGGTCAAACTTTTCCGTTTTATGCTGATAAGTCATTTATTTCAAATACACTTACTTTAAGTAAATATAAATCACTTAACGAAAATGTTGTCGGGTCAGGAAAGCTTTTTCTATCAGCTATTAATGGTTTAGGTGGTGATGACGCAAGAGTAAGTAAAAGAAAAGGTTTGAGTTCAAAGCGTTTAAGAGGTTTTGAAAGAAACAAGGTAGGGCCAGTAGATGGTAACGATCATATTGGAGGAAATTATGCAGCAGCAATTAATTTCGAAACAAACTTACCAAAATTACTTCCGGAAAATACAAATGCTGATATAAGTTTATTTTTAGATTTTGGTAGTGTGTGGGGAGTAGATTATGATAGCACTATTGATGAAAGTAATAAACTTAGATCGTCTACAGGAGCAGCATTGAATTGGCTTTCACCAATAGGACCTATGAATTTTGTTTTATCTCAAAATCTATCAAAAGCAAGTACTGATAAAACCGAAAGTTTTGCTTTTAATTTAGGAACAACATTTTAAATATTTTAACATGAAAAAATTTATTTCATTATTTCTGATTATTTTTTTTAGTTTTAGTCCTCTAGCAGCTGATACTCCATACTTTTTAGATTTCAAATTAATATTAAATGAAAGTGATGCAGGAAAAAAAGCTCAAAGTTACTTAAAAAATAAGCTTGAAAAAGGATCAAAAAATTTGTCAAATAAACAAAAGTCAATTCTAGATGAAGAAAAAAAATTGATAGAACAAAAAAAAATATTGTCCAATGATGAGTACAAAAAAAAAGTTACAGAATTAAGATCAAAAGTTTCAGCACTTCAAAAAGAGAGAAGCAATTTGCTACAATCTGTTGCTAAACAAAGGGCTATTGCAAAAAAAGAATTGCTTAAAAATTTAAATCCAATAGTTAGAGATTATATGTTAGAAAAAAAAATTAGAATGGTTGTTGATAAAAAAACTATTTTACTTGCTGACGAAAGTTTAGATATAACTAAAGATATAGTAGGGAGATTAAATAAAAAACTTAAGTCAATAAAACTTAACTAAATTTAAATGATATCTAATTTTTTTTTAAAAAAAAAAACAATTAGAATAAATCAAATTTTTCCTAATATTAAAAAAAATTTTATAATAGACGGAGTAAAACCAATTCACTTAGCAAAAAAAAATGATTTAACTTTTTTTGACTCAAGTAAGTATAAGGCCTTTGCTTTACAATCAAAATCTAGTTTTTGTATAACTACAGATAAACTTAAAAACTTTTTACCCAAAAAAGTAAATAAGATAATAGTTAAAAATGTTCTTTTTGAATTAGCTAAAGTATTAAAAAAAATTTATACTAATGCCGATATTGATTATCCAGACTTACACCTAAAGAAGTCTAATTCAAAAAAATATAAATTTGTTAAATTTGGTAACAATGTTTTAATTGGCAAAGGTGTGAAAATAGGTAAAAATTCTGTAATAGGCTCCAATACGATTCTTGAGCAAAATGTTTCAATTGGAAAAGAATGTATTATTGGATCAAACGTTATAATTAAAAATTCAATATTAGGAGACAAAGTGGTAATACAAGATAGTTGTAAAATAGGTCAAAAGGGTTTTGGATTTATACCAATTAAAGGACAGAATTTTAAATTTCCACACATAGGTAGAGTATTGATTGATGATAATGTTGAAATAGCTTCTGGCTGCACAATAGATAGAGGTTCTGTAGATGACACTAAGATTGGAAAAAATACTTATTTAGATAATCAAGTTCATATAGCTCACAATGTTCAAATTGGTTCAGATTGTATGATCGCAGGACAAGTTGGTTTTGCAGGAAGTACAATTATAGGTAACAATGTATCTATAGGTGGTCAAGCTGGAATATCTGGTCACTTAAACATAGGCAACAATGTAAAAATTGGTGGTGGTAGTGGTGTAATTAAAGATATAGAAGACAATCAAACTGTAATGGGATATCCTGCTGTTCCATTTAAAAATTTTATAAAAAATTGGAAAAAATAATGAACGAAACTGAGATAGATAAAAATAAAATTAAAAGTCTTTTACCACACAGGGAGCCAATGCTTTTAATCGACAAACTTACAAAAATAGTAGCATTAAAATCAGCAACTGCAATTATGTACGTAAAGAAAAATGGTTTTTATGTTCAAGGTCATTTTCCTGGTCAACCGGTTATGCCAGGCGTTTTAATTGTAGAAGCCTTCGGGCAAGCAGCAGCAGCATTAACAGCTCATGGAATTGATCCTAAAGAATACGCTAATAAATTAGTATATTTAATGGGTGTAGATAAAGCTAGATTTAGAAATCCCGTAATACCCGATTGTGAATTGCATTTAGAAATAGAGGCTGTGAGATCTCATGGAAGAGTTTGGAAATATAAAGGTACAGCGAAAGTAGATGGAAAAAGAATGGCAGATGCAGAGTGGTCTGCAACGATAGTGGACCGAAAAGAATGATTCATCAGTCAAGTGTTATAGATGGCAAAGCAAATATTTCTAAAAATGTGAAAATTGGACCTTTTTGCTATGTAGGTCCAGAAGTTCAATTGGATGAAAATGTTGAATTAATTTCGAATGTACATTTAGAGGGCAACACTAAAATAGGCTCTGGAACAAAAATTTTTCCTTTTGCAAGTATAGGAACTCAACCACAAGACTTAAAATACAATAATGAAAAAAATAGCACAATCATTGGCAAAAATAATATCATAAGAGAATACGTGACGATTAACCCAGGAACAGAAGGAGGTGGATTGAAAACTACAATTGGAAATAACTGCCTGTTTATGATTTCGTCTCATGTAGCTCATGACTGCGTGATTGGAGATAATGTAATAATTGCAAACAATGTTCCTCTTGGTGGTCATGTAACTATAGAGGACTCTGTTGTTATAGGGGGGAATTCAGCAGTACAACAATTTACTAGAATTGGAAGATTGGCAATGATTGGGGGAATGACTGGGGTATTAAAAGATGTAATTCCTTTTGGATTATCAATAGGCAATAGAAACTATTTACAAGGATTAAATTTAATCGGATTAAGAAGAAAAAAATATGATAATAAAAAAATAATTGGTTTAGATAAAGCTTACAAGGAAATTTTTTCTTCACAAAATCTTCATGACAATCTTAGTAAAATTAATGGTAAACATAAAGATAACGAACTAGTAAATGAAGTTATATCTTTTATAGAAAAAGATAAAAAAAGACCTATTTGTTCACCACAAAGTTAAAGTTATTATGATTGGGCTAATTTTTGGAGAAACAGATTTTCCAAAACAAATTTTAAAAAAGATTAAAAAAAAAAGAAAATATTTAATAATAGATTTAACAAAAAATAAGATTTACAGAAAAGATAAAAATGCTTACACCGTATCGATTGGTCAGTTCGGAAAAATAATAAACATATTAAATAAAAATAATTGTAAAAAAGTATTATTTGCAGGAAAAGTTAATAAACCAAATTTTTCTAAGCTTAAATTAGATTTTAAAGGAGTTTATTATATTGCAAGAATAATCAAAAGTTCAAAACTAGGTGATGCAGCTATACTAAAAGAAATAATAAAAATATTAAAAAAAGAAAAAATAACAACAGTTAGTTCAACGATTTTCACACCTGAGCTAAGTTTGATAAAAGGGAACTATTCAAAAACAAAACCCAATTTTCAAAATACAAAAGACATTGAAATAACGATTAAAACATTAAACAAGATAAGTGCTCACAATTATAGTCAAGGAGCTGTATCTAGAAATAATAAAGTTATTGCTATTGAAGGAAAAAGTGGGACGCAACAAATGTTAAAAAAAATAAAAAATAAAGGAGATGGTGTTTTAGTCAAATTCCCCAAAAAAAAACAAGATATCCGTGTAGATTTACCTACTATTGGTTTAAATACATTCATGCAATGTAAAAATGCTGGAATTAAAGGAATTGTTTTAAAACACAAAAAAAATATTCTGTTAGATAAAAAAAAATGCATTCAATATGCAAACAAAAATAAAATGTTTATTTTAGTTAAATGAAGCACATAATAATTTTTTTCCTAATTTATTTAACACAATTTTTAAATTTAAGTTCCAATGAACCAAAATTAGAGGAATTAATTAAAGGCTTAAAAAATCCGTGGAGTCTATCATTTATAACAGATGAAAATATTTTAATTACAGAAAAATCGGGAAATTTATTAAATATTAATTTAGCGAATAAAAAGATAAAAAAATTAACTCATAACCTAAATATATTAGAAGATGGACAAGGAGGACTGCTAGAAGTTTTATTTAAGAATGATGAAATATATGTTTCTTATTCAGAAAACAGGGGAGGTGGAAAATCAAGCACATCTGTGGCTAAGGCGCCAATAAAGGATAAAGATTTAAATTTTAAAAACATATTTAGATCAGAACCACCAATAAATTCTGGTTATCACTTTGGTTCAAGATTAGTAATTAAAGATGATAATCTTTTTATTACAGCCGGTGAAAGAGGTGAAGGTATGATAGCGCAAGATCCAAAAAAACATCCTGGAAGTATTATTAGGGTACATTTAGATGGATCGATACCATCAAACAACCCTAAGTTTGAAGATAAAAATAATTGGCTACCAGAAATTTATCAAATAGGCGTAAGAAATCCACAAGGAATGTCCCTATCTCCATTTGATGGAAAAATTTATATAACAAATCATGGAGCCAAAGGGGGTGATTGGTTTGGCGTTGTTAGAAAAAGTGAAAATTACGGATGGAAAATTTTAGGATGGGGAGGAACAAATTATACAGGTACTAAAATTGGTCCAAAATGGAAACCTGGATTTACAAAAGCTATTAAATATTGGGTTCCATCTATAGCCGTAAGCTCAATGATTATTTATAAAGGTAAAGAATTTCAAGAATGGAATGGCGATGCTTTAATTACATCTCTTAAAGATCAGTCTTTAAGAAAAATAAAATTTAAAGATAATAACTTTTTGAACGAAGACATTATTTTTAAGGACGTTATTGGAAGAATTAGAGATATAGAAATACAAAAAAAAACAGGAGAAATATTTCTCCTAACAGATCAAGGTTCTTTATGGAGATTATATAAGTGAAAAAGATTTTTGTCTTAACAGGTGAGGCATCGGGAGATAAATTGGCATCAAAAGTTATAAGTGATTTAAAAAAAATAAATCCTAATATAAAATATTTATCAGTCGGTGGAGAAAACCTAAAAAGGATTGGTATTAATTCTATTTATGATTTGAAAGAAATCACTTATTTAGGTTTTACTAGCGTATTTTTAAATATATTTAAAATTAAAAAAAAGATAAATGAAACTGTCAAGGCAATTGAAGACTTTAATCCCGAAATTTTGTTTACGGTAGATAGCCCAGATTTCACATTGAGAGTAGCAGAAAGAGTTAAAAAAAATAATCCTAAAATTAAAACAGTTCATTATGTTGCTCCCCAAGTTTGGGTGTGGAGAAAGGGTAGGGTTAAAAAAATAAAAAAATTTATTGACCATATTCTGTTGCTTTTTAATTTTGAAAAATCCTATTTTGACAAAGAAAATGTTAGCAATGAGTTTGTAGGACATCCTTTGTTAGATAATTCAATTGAAAGTGCGATTGATATTAATCAAATTATAGAAAAAAATAATGCTGTAATTTCTGTTTTTGCCGGAAGTCGTAAATCTGAATTAGAAGTTCTGACACCAATTATATTAGACTTCATACTACTTATGAATAAAAAGTATGACGATTTTACTTTTGTTTTTCATTCCACAAAAGAATATTCTAGTTTAATTCAAACATATATAAAAAAATATAATTTAAATAATTGTGAAGTTATTAGTGATAATAAAATAAAGTCTCATATACTTAAAAAATCAGTATTTGCTGTTTCGAAGTCAGGGACAGTTTCACTTGAAATTTGTAATGCAAAAATCCCATCTATAATTCTTTATAAGATGGGCATAATAAATTTTTTATTAGTAAAAATGCTAGTTAAAGTTAAATACGCAAATATAATAAATATTGCTGCTAATGATGAGATCATACCTGAACTGTTGCAATCAAATTGTAACTCTAAAAAAATATTTGAATATGTTTCTGATTTTTTAGATAATCCTGAAAAAATTAATACTCAAATAAAAAAAACACAATTAATAATAAATAATCTTAAAACAAAAAAACTTTCATCAACTCAAGCAGCTATGGCATTAAATAACTTTTTAACTAAATGATAGTTTTCACACATGACGACTGTCTTAGAAAATTTAATGGCCAAAATCATCCAGAAAGAAAAGAAAGATTAGATAGTGTTATTAATTCATTAAAATCTACACCTGATTTAGAAATTAATTTTAAAGAAGCGCCATTAGCTAAAATGAATGAAATTATATTAGTCCACCCAAAAGAACATATTGAAAAAATATTTAATAATATTCCTAAAGAAGGACTTGTTGGTGTAGAAAAAGAACCCTATGCTGATACCATGTTGTGCCCAAATAGTAGAAATGCAATTTTAAGATCTTGTGGAGCAGGTATTGCTGCAGCTGATGAACTAATGTTACACAATGAAAGAATTTTTTGTGCTACAAGACCACCAGGACATCATGCTGAAACTATAAGAGCAAATGGTTTTTGCTTCATCAATAATGTTGCTGTTACAGCAAGATATTTACAGAAAAAGTATCAAATCAAAAGAGTTGCAATTATTGATTTTGATGTTCATCACGGTAATGGAACTCAAGAAATATTTTATAAAGATAAATCAGTTGTATATGCCTCATCACATGAATTTCCTTTATTTCCAGGAACAGGTGCTGAAAGTGAAAAAGGTGTAGGAAACATTTTTAATGCTCCGATAAAATCAGGAACTAAAGGAACTGAATTTTTCAAAATATTTGAAAATAAGATTTTAAAACCAATAGATAAATTTAAACCTGAAGTTATACTGATT
>Ga0233444_10002111_pt1 | contig 21294 bp, 25 predicted proteins | sample SI_124_October20_6_FD_182792 | JGI IMG/M metagenome (GOLD analysis project Ga0233444, IMG submission 182792) | Seawater microbial communities from Saanich Inlet, British Columbia, Canada - SI_124_October2016_10_MG | ecosystem: Environmental > Aquatic > Marine > Inlet | place: Canada: British... | reverse complement strand
GGCACAAGAAGGAAGTTTGCCTGCAGATCATCCATACAAAAGCAGTGCGCCAGCAACGGATGTTTTAAGCACTGATACTTCTACAAAAGTTACACTTGACGGTAGCAACATTGATAGAATAGCACTATGGAAGAATCACAGGGCCACGTCAGGTAACATGGCTTTCAACACCTACAACAAAGACGTGAATGATCGTCCAACAAATGGTTTAATGTATCCTCGTGTAAGAACACGTAGGCATGGATAAGGATAAGAAATGGAAAAAGAATATATTGTAACACTTAAAAAAGGTATAGATCCAAATGCTTTTAGGCAAGATATGATTGCTGATAACATGCTACCTTATGTGCCGAACAAGGCAGTTACAGTTGCTAATGAAAGACCAGGATCAACACGTAACACACATTATTTACTAACTGACCAAGAAGCAGTTGAATTACAAAATGATAGTAGAGTAGAAGCAGTTGAACTAAGACCAGACTTGCGTGACGATATTGGTATTGAAAGATTTGCAACACAAGTAGGAAATTTTAATAAGTCAACAGCATCCAGCGGAGACAATATTAACTGGGGTTTACGTAGAATGAGTGCGTTATCAAATCCTTATAACTCAAGTGGAGTAGTTGTTGGAGGATACACACATACACTTACAGGTACAGGTGTTGACTTTATTATACAAGATAGCGGTATACAATCAGACCATCCTGAATTCCAAGATTCTTTTAATACTAGTCGAGTACAAGAAATTGATTGGTACCAAGCACAGTCAGTAGTAAGTGGAACATTACCCGCAGGATTTTATACAGACTATGATGGTCATGGTACTCACTGTGCAGGTATTGCCGCAGGTAAAACATACGGCTGGGCTAAAAATTCAAGAATATATTCTATAAAGATTGCAGGCTTAGAAGGATCTTCAGATCCAAATAATGGAATGCCAATAAGTGATATTTTTGATGTTGTTAAAGAATGGCACAAAGCAAAAACTCCAGATGTATTAACAGGACAAAAACGTCCTACAGTAATAAACATGAGTTGGGGATACTTTAGTAGATATCTATACATTAATGGTGGTAACTATAGAGGTGCATCTTGGACTGGAAATTCTAAAAATACCGCATACGGTATGACAGGTGCATTTGATGGCACAGGTTATAGACATGGTGTTAGGATTGCATCAGTTGATGCCGATGTAGAAGAATTAATTGAAGCAGGAGTACATGTTGTTATTGCCGCAGGCAACAACTATCATAAAATTGCAACATCAACTGATCCAGATTATAACAATTATTATACAACAAGTTTTGGACAAACAAAATACTATCATAGAGGATCATCACCTTATAGTACAAATGCACTTATGGTAGGTAATATTGACAGTGCATTAGATGCAGACGGTAATGAACAAGTAGCACAAAGTTCTGAAAAAGGTCCAGGTGTCGATGTATATGCACCGGGAACAAATATTTTTAGTGCAACAAGTACAACAAATAGATTCACAGATGCACAATACAATGACACATCATTTAGAATAACAAACATAAGCGGAACATCTATGGCGGCTCCACAAATTGCAGGACTAATTGCAACCTATGGAGAAATACAACCTAGTTCAACTACTGCACAAGCAAAAGCATGGATAACATCTAGTGCTAAAACACAGTTAGATGAAAATGGTAATACTGGAACAGATTACACAAACTACAGAAGTTTAATGGGCGGCACAAATGCATATGCACACCAACCATATAACGAGGCAAACGTATTAACTATTGCAGGCGATGAAACTATTATTGCTGATGCTGGTGCTCAAGAAGCAACTTATGCACTAACAGCAAGTGCTTCAAGTGTAGATGAAGGTGGAAGTTTTACAGTTACATTAACTACAACTGGTCTTGTTAACGGAACTATTGTTCCTTATTTAATTACAGGAGTCGAAAGTGCAGACATTGCAGATGCAAGTTTATCTGGATCATTCATTATAGGAACTAATCAAGTACTAACCTTTACTGCAACAGAAGATAATGTGTTTGATGACGGTAATGAAACATTCAGATTAGCACTTGTTGATATTGAGAATAAATTTGTTACTGTCACTTTAGTAGACACAAGTAAACCTGATGCTGAATACGCTCTTACAACTTCAAGAGATAGTGTTGGAGAAGGCGAAACATTTACAATTACACTTACTCCATCAAATGTTTTAACAGGTACAAGTGTACCTTATACAATTAGTGGTGTATCTAGTGCAGATATTAGTGATGCAGATCTAACAGGTACTCTTACTGTAGGTAGCGATACTACACGTACATACGTTGTTACAGCAGACGGATTACTTGAAGGTACAGAAACATTTAATTTTGCGGCGGCTGGACAAGACATTGATGTACAAATTAATGACACAAGTAATTCACCTATTACATATAATCTTGTTGCAAGTGCAAGTCAAGTAAACGAAGGTGATGATTTTTATATTGATCTAGTTGTAGAGAATGGAGTACCAGGAGTACAACTTCCATATGCAATAACAGGAATTAGTGCTACTGATCTCAGCACAGGATCAATTGCAGGAAATTTTGTTGTAGGTAGTGTTACAAGAATAAACTTTACAGTGGCAGAAGATTTTACAACAGAAGGCAGTGAAACTCTTACTATGTCACTTACATCTGTTGACAACGTAAGCACAACAGTAACAATAATTGATACAAGTACAACACTAGTAGCCGGTGATGAAATTGCAACTACAGCAGGATCTGGATCATTTTTAATTCCAGCAGATGTTACTAGCGTAAGTATTCTAGCAGTTGGTGCTGGTGCTGGTTCAGGAACAACGGCCGCGCTTGGTGCTGGACAAGTAACTGGTGGCGGTGGCGCAGGTGCAGTTGGTATTATTAATAACCTTTCAGTAACTCCAGGACAATCTATTACTTATAATGTTGGTGCAAAAGGAACAGGTAACAACAACGGTGGCGATACTACAATTACATACGCCGGAACTACTTATGTAGCAGGCGGCGGACAAACAAGTACAGCAGTTTCAATTAACAGTATAAGTCCTTACCAAAGAAAACTAGGCGGCGCAGGTGGAACAACAACTGGTGCATTTACAATCAGTAAAGCAGGTGGCGCAGGTGGTGACTCAATGAGATTTCAACTAGGTTCAGCGATTGTTGGAGGCGGTGGCGGCGGTGCTGGTGCTGGCTCGGTCGGCGGTAACGGAACTCCATATAACGTTGTACTAGATCCTAGTAACGCCCAAACATCACCATACAACTGGACTAGCACTACTACAGGAAATGTACGTAGTGATAATATAACTTACTCAGGTGGTATAAGAGTTACACTAGATGTTATAAGTGGAGGCTCTAATGATTATGATGACGAGTATGCTTATGTACTAGGACAAAAAATTAAAACAGTATTAGCACAATCAGGGTCTTGGACAAATGCTGGAGTTGACTATGATGCATATTATGTATTAGTACGCAATGGCACTGGTACACCTAAGTATGTTTATAAAAGTTTAGGTAAAGATTTTGGATCTCAAGCAACCATTGTGTTGTCAGGATCTAATGCACAATATACATTCGGCGGAGTTGAAAATGGTGCAAGTGCAATTGAAACAACAACAACTTACGGCAGTGGAACATTTATAAGAAGTGGAAGTTACACAGCAGATGAACCAGTTACTATAATTGAATTTAGAGGCGGTGTTGCAACAGGTGCTACAGACTTAAACACAACAAAATTAGCAGAAGTAATTTTACATGCTGAAGGCAATGATACAGTTTTTCCAACATTAACTGGAGGCACAGGTGGCGGACATGGTTATGTTGCTAACTGGCAAAGTGGTACTGGTATTACTTACGGAGCAAGAGGTGGCGGTACAACACTTACAAAAGAACTTACAGGTCTACGTGGAGGATTTGCGTCCACAACAGTTCCAACATTAACAATAAGCGGTGCAGGAAATGTAACCACAGGTGTTGCCGGTGAGGCAGGAAATAATGTTGATACTGTAACTCCTGCAACAGCAAGTTATGAAGTTGGCGCAGGTGCAGGCGGAGTGCTTGTAATGGGTCTTGCAACTTCTGGTAGTACAACTAGAGCAGAGTCAGGACAAGACGGTGGAATATGGATTAGATATCCAGGCAGTAGAGATAAATTTGAAGCGCCTCAATTAACACTTTCGTCTAATAAAACTAATGCTAACGAAGGCAGTACATTTACAGTAGCAGTAACTAATAATCTTAGTACAACAGTTCCGCAAGTGTTATTCCCTTATGAAGTTACAGGCATAGGAACAGCAGATATTGACATGGCTGGATTAGTTACAACCTACGGAAATATTAGAGGTACACTTACACAGGTTGCAAATAGTAAAACTTTTACAGTTACAGCAGATGATACGTTTGATGGTACTGAAACTTTTAATCTTAAACTAATTGAAGACCTAACAAAAACTACACAAGTTAATGAAAACTTTTATCTACCATACATGACTGACAATGCTGAGAGCATTGATGTAACAATTAACGATACAAGTGATGGCACTCAAGAAACACTTGCTGGCGCAGTTACTAACAGTGGCGCAAGTGGATATGTTTGGAATTCAGGAAGTGATAGAAATGGAACAATTAGTGGATTAAATCCTCCGTTGGTATTTGATAGAAATGATACTATTTCTTGGACAATTAATGCAAGCGGACATCCGTTTTATATTAAAGATGTAAAAGGTAATGGAACACAAAATCAAACAAATGCAGTTGCAAATCAAGGTACAACTAATGCAATAGTAAGTTATACTCCTACAGTAGGTGGACGTAAGTATTATCAATGTAGTATACACACTGATATGAATGGTGAAATTTATATTGCAGATAAGCATTGGGCAACTACACATTACGGACCTACTGCTTCACGTTCAGATAATACAACGTTCCAATTTGTTGCACATGCAGGTAGTGCTTCTTCAGTTGTTATTGAACAACTTGATAGTGGCAACAATAAAACTTGTGCATTAATTAAGTACACTGACAGGGGATCTCCAATTTGGAGACGTACATTTACACAAAACTATATCTTAACAAGTGCGATTGTTGACAGCAGTGAAAACATTTATACAGGGTACAGTGGATCATGGAACTGGGAAACTAATGTACCAAGTGTTGATTATCCTAGTGATGCTTATATTACAAAATTAGATGCATCAGGAACAGTGTTATGGCAACGCAGTTATCAGGACAGTGACGGTAATGCTTTAGGTATTAAGGAAATGGCATTTACAAGTGATGGTAATATTGTTGTAGTAGGTGCAAACTATTTGCAAAACTTGAATAGTGGCATGTGGATGATGAAAGTAGATATAACAAACGGTGACGTATTGACTGTTAGAAAAGTATCTCCGAGTGATAAATTAAGTGTTGCACACGATGTTGCTGTAGACAGTACAGGTAACATATATGTTACAGGATCTGAATTAAAAAGTGATGGTACTGAAAAAACAGTATTTGTTCGTAAATTTAATAGTTCTTTAACATTACAATATGCTAAGTTCTTTTATGTAGTGGCCGCAACAGGTACAGGGTTTGAACCAGCAGGTATTACAATTGATCAAAACGACAATCCAATAGTTGGTCTTGGTTATGTAGATACTCCAGATTCTGGTTATGAACAATCACACATTCTTAAACTAAACGCACTTACTGGTGACATTACAACTGATTGGGTATTAAATGACATCGGTGAACAAAGTATTACACAAGACTATAGAGTAACAAAACCAAAATTAAGAGATGTTGAGTTTGATACAAGAAATAATAAAATTTTTGCAGTTGGTGAACAAAACTTAGATAGTACTAATACTAACAAACGCGGTATGGTTATATCATTCAGTGAAGACCTTAGTAATGCTAAGTTTAGAAATTTACATACAAATGCTAGTTCTAATTTAAACGTAGGACTTTATAAATGTAGTTTAGATAATACATTAAATCCAAATAATAGATTATGGGTAAGTGGTTACGGAATATCTAGTACACAAACAAGTTTAGGTAGAGTTGGCGGAGTAATTGCTAGTGTTCCAATAAATCAAGCAGATGGTACGGGTACATTAACTGTTGAGGATTGGACATATGAAATACATGGCAGTGTTAGTATAGATTCAAATTCTCCAATTTCAGTTCATACTACAGGCGGAACAGTAGATGATACGTTAGCAACAGCAGGCGGATTAGTAAACGGTACTACAAGCACATCAGTATCAGGATTTGTAGAATATAAAATGGTACTAGATACAAGTCTACAAGTAGAACCAGAAATATCTTTACCAACATATTCATTATCCTCAAGTCAGTCAACAGTAGATGAAGGTGGAAGTTTCACAATTACTCTAGACACAACAAATGTAGCAAATGGTGCCAATGTAGCATACACTATTACTGGTGTATCAAGTGCAGATATTGGCGGAGTAAGTTTAACTGGTACATTTACAATTCTTAACAATAGTGCAACTATTACTATTAATGTTACTGAAGATAATTTAACAGATTAAGGAATTTTAAAATGGCAAACGAAACCCTTACACTTACATTAGACGGCACTGCTATTTCAACTGATGTAACTATAAACGATACTAGTCAATCAACATCCGGCGAAGCAGTTTTTAGTTCAGTTACACAAAGCGGTGATAGTCCACAAACATGGACTGTTCCTACAGGAATAACATCTGTATCTATACAAGCAATAAGCGGTGGCGGAGGTGGAGCACCAGGACGTTATTCATATGGATCCGGAGGCGGTGGCGGAGGTGGTAGTTACATTTCTGTTATTGACTTAGCAGTTACGCCGGGAGAAATTTTTAGTTTTACTATAGGAAAAGCAGGCGGTGGCGGTACTATGAGTACAAACTCACCTTTTGAAACCATAAACAGTCCACAGAGTTACTATCCACAAGGAAGCCACGAAACAGCCTCTACCAATGGAGGAGATACTATTATATGGTATAGCGGTGATCCTAACTATTCTGGTACAAGCGGTCCTGCTATTTTATCGGCCTTTGGTGGCAAGGGAAGTGGATTAAGCAATACTGGTGGAGCAGGAGGATTAGTATCGACATCAACGTGGGCTAATAACAATACTACAAGTATAGCCGCAAATGCAGGCAAGGCTGGACGCGATGCCGAAAATCGAGGCAGTTTATACTTAGTAAAAGCAGGCGGTGGTGGCGGTACATCAAACGCAGGTAATGGCGGCATGGGCAATGGAGAGTTTCACAGAAGTACTGGAGGATATAATTATCATAAAAAGGCTAACGGAGGCAACGGTGGTAGTAGCCATTTATATGGAGGCGCAAATACAGGAAGTCAAGGTGCTGATGCACCTGCTCTAGGAACAGGTCCTTATAATTACCTACTAGCAGGATCCGGAGGCAACGGTGGTACAGCAACAGGTAGTGCATATGGCGGTGGTGGCGGAGGTGGCGCTGGCGGAAGAATTAGAGCCCAAACTATAATTTCAGGCAGTTATTCATATACATATTACTGGTTCTTAGGTCAGAATGGTAGCAATGGTACACAAGGTGCAATACGTATCTTCTATGGTAGTTAATAATAAATACAGTATAAGGAAAAGATTATGACAATACAAAACATTAACATTGGTAATATTGCTAACGATGGCACAGGTGATGATTTAAGAGAAGCATTTCGTAAAGTAAACGAAAACTTTGATGAATTAGATTTACGTCAACCAGAAGCAACAACAGCCGCTGGTATAGGAACAGGTGTTGCTGTATTTGCAGGCAAAGTTGGTGATCAATTAACATTTAAAAACCTCACAGCAGGTACAGGAATGTCTGTTGCCGCAGTTGCAGGAAACGACATACAAATTAGCACAGATCTACAGGGCATGTTAGTAGTTACTGACGGTGGTAGTATGAATGTCGACGATGGCGAAACATTACGTATTATAGGTGGCGCAGGTATTACAACTAACTTAACTGGCAATACATTAACTATTACAGACACATCGAGTCAAGGTAGTGAAGTTTTTAGTACTCAATTAGAATTTGGCGATATTGTTCCAAATATTACAAGTCATGCACAATACATGCAACTTGCGTTTGACGTTGATTATGGTACTATAACATCTTCAGGTTTATACAGCAGTGATATGGGGACACTTTAAACTATGTCAAATTGGACACAATCATCGGGTACCGTACTCGTTACCACTAACGAAGAAGAAACTATTTCTTTAGGATTACCTCTTGTAGCCAGTCCAGACAGTTTAGAAATTATTGCAGGTAGTTTACCTCCAGGGCTAAGAATATATCAAAATAATATTATCGGCACACCACTTCAAGTTGAAAGAACTACAACATTTAGATTTGTATTACGTTCTACATTAAGTAATGATGTTGAAGATAGAACTTATAAAATAGTAGTAAGTGGTGCAGATGAACCAGTTTGGAAAACTAAAGAAGGTAGACTTCCGATTGGTAATAGTCCTGTAAACAATCGATACTTTATATTAGACAATGAAATTATTGATTTTCAATTAGTAGCAACTGATGTTGATTTGCCAGAAGGAAAAAGTTTAGAATTTTGGATAGATAAAGGTGACGGAATATTACCTCCAGGCATCAGTATGTCAAAAACAGGAAAGATATCAGGAGTAGTTGAACCATTACTTGCATTAGATAAAAAATCTAAAGTCGGCGAGTATGATACTGGTAACTACGATATGTACTTGCATGATTTTAGTAATAAAAGTACGTTGTTTTTTCAAGGACAACTTTTATCTAATTATGTTTACAATCCTCCAAAAAAACTAAACAGATACTACGAATTTAAAGTTAGTGTAAGTGATGGTATTGACGTTGTAAAAAGAAACTTTATTATCTACGTAGTTGGTGAAGATTTCTTACGTGCAGACAATGTTGTTGTACAAGTTGCAACAGGTGTGTTTACAGCAGATAACACATATATTAGAACTCCGGTTTGGATTACTCCGAAAGATTTTGGATTTCGTCGAGCAAACAACTATATTACATTATTCTTAGAAGTTCTAAAAAACGAAAACCAACAAGGTGCAATAAGATATAAATTAATGCCACTTAATGATGACAGTACAAACAGTGTGATTCCAGACGGAATGACCTTAGATATTAATACTGGTGAAATAGCAGGCAGAGTTGCATACCAACCAATTATAACAAAAGAATATAAATTTACAGTTAGAGCAGAATTAGTTCTTAGTGATAATAATATCTTAAGTGTAGCAACATTTAAAGATAAAACTTTTACAGTAACTTTACTAGGACAAGTAGATAGTACTATTGCTTGGACAAGTGATACAAAACTAGGATCAATACCGGCTAATCAAATTAGTGTGTTTAAAGTACAAGGCACTACAACAGTACCTGATGCTCCTTTATATTATACGCTAAGTAGCGGACGTTTGCCACCAGGACTTACACTACAATACAATGGTGAAATTACAGGTACTGTTGTACAATTTGGTGATAGTGAAAAAGATGGATTAACATTTTTTGACAATGACGACATGACATTTGATAACGATACTACAAGTATTGATAGAACATATACATTTACAGTTGAAGCAAAAGATAGATTTGGATTTAGTGCAACAACTAAGAAATTTACTATTAATGTAATAGACGATGATGATAGACAGTATAGTAACTTGTTTATGAAGCCTTTCCTAAAAGAAAATAAACGATCAGCATATCAAGAGTTTATCAGTAATCCTGCAAACTTTCCACCGACAAGCATTTATAGACCAAATGATCCAAACTTTGGGATTCAACGTGATGTCAAAATATTAGCATACGCAGGAATTGAAACTAAAACTATAGACGAGTTTTCAATAGCAAGTCAAAAGTGGCATAGAAAGCGTAGATTTAATATTGGTTCTTTAAAAAGTGCAGTAGCCAAAACTCCAGGTACACAAAATGTTGTATACGAAGTTATATATGTAGAACTTATCGATCCTGCAAAAGCCAAAACAGGTGAAACAAAAAAGTCATTTGTACAACAAGGTTCAATGCAATTAAAAGCAGACTTGGCGCAACGAAGTAATCATAAACAAGGAACTCCAACATTACTTGATGGATCTAGTGTTAATAGAAACACTGAACAGTACAAATTTATGACTGACGATACACAGTTAGACTTGGGCGATACTGTAAACACAGTAGCAACAAATGAAACATTAACTGCTACAGCAAACACAGATACTGATCCTTTTGTATTTGGTGAAGATAATGTTGTTAAAGCAGATAGTGATGCTGTATTAGCAAGCGGTGGTCAAGGTAAAAAATATATAAGCAATATTACAAATATGCAAGATAGTATAAAGACACTAGGACGTACTGAGTATGACTTTTTACCTTTATGGATGCGTACACCACAAGTTGCTGGAGAACAAGAAACAGGCTTTATTTTAGCAATTCCTTTGTGTTATTGTAAGCCTGGAAAAAGTAACGAAATAATGATAAATTTAAGAAATAGAACATACGATTTTAAGGATTTAGACATTGAAATTGACAGATATATTATAGATAGCGTTGTAGGTAACTCAAATGACCAATATATACTGTTCGGAAAATATAACTATAATGCATAACACTGATAAATATGTGTAGGAGAATAAGATATGGCCATTAATATAAGTAGTTCGAATATTGCATCAATTGATGCAGATTACCCTCGAGCAGGACAAGATAACGATTCGCAAGGTTTTAGAGATAATTTTACTAAAATCAAAACAGAATTAACTAATGCACAAGCAGACTTAACAGCATTAGATACAAACGCAGTTAAGAATAACGATGCAATTACTAACATGCAAGGTAATACTATTAACAATGTAGTAATTACACAAGGTTCGCAAAAGTTTTATAGCGGCGGTGTACTAAGTTCAGCAGGTGTTAGACCAGTTAGTTATGAAATAGCAACATATCATTCTTATACAATTAATAGTACAGGCATTACACTACAACTTGCAGATTGGCCAGCAAGCGGCAAATATGCTGAAGTACTAGTAGAACTACGTGGACGCGGTGTAGCAGACCCAGTAACATTTGATACAGAAAACAGTGGTTCAATTAAAGTAGCAACAGGCTTTGCACATCCAGCAACTATTGACAGCAACGTTCATCCATATATCTATAGATTCTGGACTATCGATGGCGGGCAAACAGTTTACGGAGAGTACAAAGGTGAGTTCAATACCGTCCTTTAATCCATTAGTACAAAGTTTTGACTTATTGTCTGACAACGAATTAGAAGAAAAAATTCTTACGTTAAACAAAAAATTCTGGATGACTCAGAATCCACAAGTAAAAGAACAAATCACAGCCATCCTTGATATGTATAAAGTAGAGATGGAAGGCCGTAGAGCCAAACCAAAAAATAATAGCCAAGATGGCGATAATTCTCTTGACAATCTGATCAATATCAGTTAAAATACATGTATGCTTATGAAAACAGACTCTCTCGGTATCCCGCGATTTACAAATAAAGATCTTATTGATATGATCTACACAGGTCATGCTGACAAATGTCACGTGGTATTATGTGAGCCGTCAGATGATGTAGACCAGTTTAACAAAGCAATGGAAGAACAAGGCTTTGATAAACTACAAAAGTATATTCCATTAGATGTAGATCAACAAACTTTTGACGGTGTATGTCAAAGTGAATGGTTTATGCCTAATGAATACAAAGACATTAATGTATATGAATATGTACTAGGCAAAGCAAAAACACCATGCCCACAACACGTACAAGATCGTATATGGGAAGAAATGGAAGCATATGGCGAACGTGATATGCACAATCTATTACGCTACATGATATATCTTGTAGACTTTATGCGAGAAAACAACATTGTGTGGGGTGTAGGCAGAGGATCAAGTGTAGCATCGTATGTGCTATACTTAATAGGCGTACATAAGGTAGATTCAATCCAGTTTGACCTGGATTGGAGAGAGTTCCTGAGATAAGTACTAATATAATAAAAGGAGGTATTTTATGCCTGTAAGACAACAACAAAAAAAATCTTACCAAACTTTCCAAGGTAAGAAAATTGATATGGATACGTTGCGTCAGCGTAACGAACTAACTCCAGCAGTAGGTAATGCTCGTGTTAATGCACGTGGTGACCAACTTGGACCGGGTGGAAAAATTGTTAAGAATCGTGATGAAGTATTACGTGATTATTATGATGAGCATCCACAAGCGGCTCCAGACGAACAAGCAACAATTGAACAGCCTGTAGAAAAAGTAACAGAACCTGTTCAAACTAAGGCTCAAAAGAAGTCAGTAGAAAATGCTAAAAAAGCAAAAGCAGTTGAAGCATCAGATACTGAAGATGATTGGGTAGAAGACGCAGACGGCAATTTTGTAAAAAGAGGTGAATAGTGGATACGTTAGCAAAATTTGAAGGTAACCTAACAGCAGTCGGTAATCGAGTACTTGTAAGTGATATGCACTTTGGTGAACAAAAAACTAAAGGTGGAATTATTTTAGGTGACGATGACGGCAATGTTAGAGGCATTTACCCACGTTGGGGTAAAGTACATTCGAAAGGTCCTAGAAACAAGGATCCTTATGAAATTGGTCAATGGGTACTTATAGAACACGGTCGTTGGACACGTGGAGTAACTATGACTAACGAAGGCGAAGAAGAAATTGTATTACGAATGGTTGAATCGGAAAGTATCCTTGCATACGCAGATGAAAAACCAAACGATGTACTAATGAGTGGAAGTAGTGTAGGCGACTATGCTCCGGACGCAGTTGACCCTAGCGGGTTTGTAAACGCAACATAAGAGGCTAAATTGGAAAACGTAGATCTAAATAAGTACAAAGATTTTGTACAAGAAGTAACTTCATTACAAAGTAATGAAACAGGTGCTCTAACTTCACAGTTAGAAAAACTTGAAAGAGACAGTGGTGTTAACATGGCACTACTATTAACTGGTTCAATTGGAATGGCCAGTGAAGGAGGCGAATTTGCTGAAATTGTTAAAAAATGTATATTCCAAGGTAAGCCTTTGGATGCAGACACAATTTTTCATGCTAAACGAGAATTGGGTGACATTGCTTGGTACTGGATTAATAGTTGCCGTGCTTTGGGCCTCAACCCTAATGACGTCTTAGCAGAGAATGTAAATAAATTGAAATCACGTTACCCAGGTGGCGAGTTTGATGTTCACTATTCAGAGAATAGAAAAGATGGAGATCTTTAACGACTTTGAATGGTATGACTTCTTAGTTATAGCACTCTTCGCTAAAGTAATGCAAGTTTTAGTAATTCTTACATTAGTAGGTGGTGGTTTTACAACAGCCACTATACTATTTGTAGTATGGGAATTATGGAAAGCATACGAAAGATTTAGAGCAAGAACATGAAATGTAAACAAGGCGACTTTGCTAAGATTATATATTCAGTACGACCAGAGAATATTGGGCGTGTTGTTAAAGTCGTAGATTACATTGGTAAGTTTAAACAAGGAGAACAGTTTAAATTTAGAGATATGCCATGTCAATGTGCTGTAACCGATCACCATTGGTGGATTGAAGCACAAGACTTATCTAGTTTGTTTGGTCCTAGTCCTAGAGCATATATTGCTGATACATGGTTAGAGCCCATTCGTCCAGAACAAGAATTAATTAAAGAAACTGTTGAAGAAGAATTTGAAATATGAAACTTAGTAAAGTAGAACAACAAGGTGTTGCAATATCTAAAGTCAACATGCCAAACCCTCCAAAAGAACAATCGTTCAACATTGAAAAAGAAATTAAAGAAATAAAAGAGATTCTCTCAGAAATACTCCAAAATATTGCAAAAAAGTCTTGACTTTCTTGCTAGTATCCTATATAATAAAGTATATTAGGAGTAGAACATGAAATTACCTGAACAAAAAAATACCGGTATTGGTACAGCAGGTGCGGCAGGTATCGCACTAATGATCCTTCATATCACAAACTATTTAACAGGATGGGCATGGCCTTTGCTATACATCTTTTTAATTTTAGTAGGTATGGGTATGGAAAATAAAAAGAAATAATAGAGGCAAATAAATGAAAGAATTATGGGTAGAAAAGTATCGTCCCAAGACGGTAGACGGTTATGTGTTTAGAGATGACGCACAGCGTAATCAAGTAAACACTTGGATTAAAGATAAAACTATTCCGCATTTGCTGTTTAGTGGTAATGCAGGTATTGGTAAAACAACACTTGCAAAACTTTTGTTTAATGAACTTGAAGTAAATGATTTAGACATACTTGAAATTAATGCAAGTCGTACAAACTCAGTAGATGATGTACGTGATAAGATTGTAAACTTTGTGCAAATGATTCCGTTTGGAGACTTTAAAATTGTATTACTTGATGAAGCCGATTATCTTAGCCCAAACGCTCAAGCGGCACTACGTGGCGTTATGGAAGAATATCACACCACTGCAAGGTTTATTCTTACTTGTAATTACCCCAACCGTGTTATTCCTGCTTTGCACAGTCGTTGTCAAGGTTTTCACATTGCTAAAATAGATCAAACAGAATTTACAGCAAGAGTTGCAGAGATCTTAATTACAGAAGGTGTAACTCCAAACTTAGACACACTTGATACATATGTAAAAGCAACTTATCCAGACTTGCGTAAATGTATTAACACAGTACAAATGAACGTACAGGACAATAGTTTGCTAAAGCCTAATGAAGGTGACACAGGTGAAGCAGACTGGAAACTGGATATGGTTGAATTATTTAAAGCAGGCAAGATTACAGAAGCACGTAAGATGCTATGTGGCGCAGTACGTCCAGAAGAAATGGAAGAAATTTATCGTTGGCTATATGACAACATTGAGTTGTTTGGTAACGAAGAAAAACAAGATAGTGCAGTACTAACTATTAAACAAGGACTAGTAGATCATACACTAGTTGTAGACCCTGAAATTAATTTAGCGGCAACATTGATTAGATTAGCGAGATTGTAATGGAACCAAAAGTAGAATTCGATGGATTTATAGGTATCTTTGAAGATGTATTTGATCCACAATATATTAAAGAACTAATTAAATTTTTTGAATCAAGTTCAGATTTACCAATGGTTCAAAAACCAAAAGAACAAAAACACAATGTAGATCAAGATGCTATCTTTCTTAACAATCCTGATACTATACAATATGTACGCAAATATTATACAGAATACTTTTTTCAAGTTCTTTGGGAAAAAGTAATTCCTTTATATCAAGATAACTTTAGTATTCTAAGCCAGACACCTTTAGCAGGCGAAGAATTGAAAATGAAAAGAATTAAACCAGGCGGCGGATTTCACACTTGGCATTACGAAGGACTAGGCGAATATTCAAAGCGTAAACTTGTTTGTCAATTATATCTTAATGATATTCCTAATGCAGGCGAAACAGAATTTTTATATCAAAATAAACGTGTTAATGCTAAAGAAGGTAGGTTGTTAGTATTTCCAGCAGATTGGACACATACACATAGAGGCAATCCTCCTATTGGAACTTCTAACAAGTATATTATTACAACATGGTTATTTGAAGCACCACAAAAATGACAGAGTATAATTTAAAATATGCAACTGAACGTAAAATTAAACAACGCATGGATATTTTACAAAATTGGATGGAAGAAAACTATCACCTTAAACGTCCAGAAGTTGTAGAGGAACACATTAAAACTGTAACAAAGTTTTGGGGTGTTATGCAAGATGAAGATAAAGACTACATCGAAGGATGTCGTTTTGCTATTGAAAATAAAAGTGATTGGAAAGTATAATGGCTACATCAGAAGAAAAACAAGAATTAGTAGAAGCAATCAAAGGTCCACGCTTTTATCATATTCAACTAAATGGTTACGGCGGTGAAAGTGCGTACATGAGTATTAGTAAGGAAGCACATGACTTTTGGCAACCTGTTTGTGAAAAACATGGTGACAGTGACTTAGTAAGTTATATGGTTAATGACGAGCCAGACGAATGTGAGTTTGAAAATATTGACAGCGTTCTAACTGAAGCAGACTTCCTAACCGGTTATGGCAAAGATGATTACAAGTCTAATTGGCATGAAGCACCGACTGAGTTTGAACACTCGTATGGTGTTGAATGGGGTAGTGCATATATAGTTGTAGATGAAGTTAGTTCAATGGAGTACGATGCAAGACATATTGCCGATGTTATTGAAGGCGAAAATCTTTCAGACCTAGTTCACAAACTTGAAGAAGAAAGTAATTATGAACTTGAACTAACTAATATGGATTGTGCTGATGATGTAGACTATGAATATATTGCACAGATGTATTCAAGTGAAAAGGGCAACTTCTTTGACGGCGTTATTGAAACTGTAGGTGAGTTTGACGCTAAAAAATTAAAGGTACATACAACAGAATACTTGAATGGTGAAGATACTGTTACATCAATTGAGTACGATGGTGTTGAAGTTGATAACAATGGCGGAGATACTAACGGTAAAGGTTACTCTGCAAGTGTTTGGAAGAACTAACAAAAAGGAGCATTATGACATATCTAGTAGTTGATAATTGCGTTAAATGTAAACACATGGACTGCGTAGAAGTATGTCCTGTAGACTGTTTTTACGAAGGTGAAAATATGCTTGTAATTAATCCTGATGAGTGTATTGATTGCGGAGTATGTGAGCCTGAATGTCCTGCAGATGCTATTGTTCCTGATCATACATTAAAAGGTACAGAGTTAGATAAATGGTTTAAAATTAATGCTAAGTATTCTGATCTTTGGCCTGTAGTTACAGCAGTACATGACGACAAACCAACAGCAGAAGAAGCAGAAGAAATGAATGGTGTACCAAATAAGTTTGAAAACCATTTTTCGGAGAAACCAGGAAATGGTGACTAAGAATAAAAAACTAATAAATGATATAGTACGTTTAGACGTATTAAGAGAAGAAATAGAATACTACAAAACCCTGTTGCGAGAACACGACACAGGACATATACTCACAACAATAGGTTTTATTAAAAGACGTATTGAAGATTTAGAAGGGAAAGCGCCATGGCCGCTAGATTAGTAAGTTATAGTAAAGCAACAGATGAATTTGAAGCAGAAGGTTTAACCGATCTACAAGAATTAATTGCATTTTGTGCAAAGGTATCAAATCCTGCCGCACAGATTAACACGGAAACAAGTGAACGTTTAATTAAGTATTTGATTAAACATGCACACTGGTCTCCGCTTGAAATGGTTAATGCAGTAATTGAAATTGAAACAACTCGAGATATTGCACATCAAATTGTACGACATCGTAGTTTTGCATTTCAAGAGTTTTCACAGCGATATGCAAATCCAAATGAAATGGACGAAGTATTTGTTACTAGTGAAGCACGTTTGCAAGATACTAAAAATAGACAGAATTCAATTGAAGTTGATATGGCTAAAGAAGGTATGGCTGAACTTATTGTTGGCTGGGAAGAAAAGCAACAAGACGTAATTTATACAGCAGGTCGAGCATATGACTGGGCTATTAATAATGGAATTGCTAAGGAAGTTGCACGTAAAGTATTGCCGGAAGGCTTAACAAAAACACGTCTATACATGAATGGCACAATACGTAGTTGGGTCCATTACATTGAATTACGCAGTGCAAATGGTACACAAAAAGAACACATGGATGTTGCCGTAGCATGTGCCAAAGTTATTTCGGAAATTTTTCCATTAGTTGAAGAATTGAAAGGGGCATAAAGCCCCCTTCGTTTTAATTTTTATCCGTCCCCATATACCTCAAGAACTTCTTTGACTGCGTTGTGTCTTTCTATATCTCCCTTTGCAAATTGGACTATGTCCAGGTGTGACGTATCGCTGTTTTTTAGTAATTGTGTAAAATTAATCAATCCATTATCACGTATACGATCAGCCTGATTTAAATCGCCTGTAACAGCCATCATTGAGCCTTCTCCTAAACGTGTTAATAACATCTTCATCTGGTTGGGTGTTGCATTTTGCATTTCGTCTGCAAGTATAAAACTATGTTTAAAGGTTCTGCCACGCATATAAGCCAAAGGCGCTATTTCAATAATACCTTCTTCTATCATGCCTTCTATTTCGCGAGCATTAAAATATTCACGTAACACATCAAAAATAGGTCTAGTCCACGGAGCCATTTTTTGCTCTAGTGTACCAGGTAAGTGTCCTAGATCTTCATCAACTGACACTGCTGGTCTGGTGACAATAATCTTATCTACTTTACCTTCTTTAAATAACTTCACCGCTACCTGTACGGCCAACAGAGTTTTACCTGTTCCTGCCGGGCCGATGCCAAAGACTATGTCTTTCGATGGCTCTAACAGTTTAAGCACGTATTGTTCTTGGTTTTTATTGCGGGGAAGTATTGTTACGGATTGTTTTTTCTTTGTAAAAGAATTAAGTTCAACAACATTATTGTTGAAGTTTTTGTGCGAAGTTTTCGCTTTTCTTTTTGCTCCCATTTAGTCCTCCTATTGGGTATGGAGTAGGGTCTTTATGCAGTAGAAGCATTTGCCCTACACTGTATTTACCTAGTTTACCAGGTACCAATAAGACAACTTAACTCATTTAATACGATAAATAACAGTATAAGAATGAAAGAGATTTCAAATGGAAGATATTTACGACTTAGTTAAGAATGTAGAAGGTATATACGAAAGTAATACTGCCTTTGCTGTTCTTAAAGACTTTGAAAGAGTACTAGACGAATTAGACTTATATGTTTACGATAATTGGGAAGATGGCGAATTACTTGCTGGTCCTGAAATTGAAAGGCATTGGGTTAGTTGTTCGTTTATGTGGAACCGCGATAATATGCCTGATCCAATGGGCGGCAAACGTTTATTAGATTATGACTGTAAGGTTTTTTATAAAAAAGATTCTATTACAATTCCAAGAAAGATTCGCAAGCCAGACGATATTCGTCCTGGTACTAAAAAGGGCAAATTAGATCGTAAAGAAATTTGGGTAGTTAAAATTCAAATGCCTAAGAAACTAATTGTTGACATGTATAGTGGTCAACAAGAAATGCAAAACTTTAATACAGAACCAGCAGTTGATGCATCAGCACAAGCACAGCAAGAAATGCAACCAGCAGACGCGGCGGCGGCAGTAGCACCAGCACCTGAGGAAGCAGTATAATGGGATTACGCATTGGTGACTTAAAAGATTGTATTGATCATATTTTTGAAATCGATAGTTTCAAATCAAAGATGGGCGAAGATAAAGATATTGTTACATTAAGTTTTAGTGTAAATGAAAAACATGCCGCTGATGATCTTATGAATTTTATCGAAAAAGGTTATGAGTTTGTACTAGATGCAGATGCTACAGCAGGCGAACAATCAGATGGTACATATAAAGTATTTGTTGAACTAGAACGTAACAGACATATATCTGATAATATTTTAGAAATTACAGACGGTGTTGGTAAATTAGGAAATGTTGATAATTTTAAGTTTCGTTATTACAAGAATTTTAGAAGTAAGCCATTAGACAAAGAAACATTAGAGTCTAACATACCACAAGACCCAAAAGCATACGAGCAAAAAGTTAATGAAAGTAACTTAGATAATTATAAGAATTTTTTTAACAATAGTTACTTAGAAGAAATTGATATGCGTGACAATCAATTACGTCTTAAAAAAGCATATGCAGATCCATTAGTATTTGAATTTCAAGATTACGGATCTAAAGAAGAAATTTTAAACAGGTTAGATGAAAAAATTAATGTAAATGAGTTTGCAGAAATTATATATTTGTGTAAGTACGTAGGTGATTATAATATCACAAAATACGGTGATAAATTAATGTTTGAAAATGCCGATTCTGCACTAGTTCTAAAACGCCTTTAATAAATACCTACATGAATCAGAGTTGTAAAAATTGCGGTCACGGTAAGCATTGTGGCACACCTTTTTATCGACAAACTACCGACTATGATGATCGGGGTTATTCGATAGAAGTGTGTAAATGTTGCAGATGTGACGACTGCGAAAAAGAGGATACAAAATAATGGCTAAAGAACACTTTAAATTTGATTTCGAAGAATGGATGGCAGAAGAGTTAATCCATAGAGAAGACTGGAAAGATTGGTACGAAGCAATGTGTGAAATTCTTCCTTTATGGGAAGTAAACACAGCAGAGCGTGTAGCAATGTTTGTAGCACAGTGTGGACATGAGTCCGGCGGCTTTAGAGTACTAAGTGAAAACTTAAATTATAGCGCCAAAGCACTTAACACAATTTTCCCTAAATATTTTAGGAGGGCAGGACGAGATGCAAACCCATACCATAGAAAACCAGAAGCAATCGCTAATGTCATATATGCAGGTCGTATGGACAATGGCGACACCGACAGCGGAGATGGCTGGCGTTTTAGAGGCGGCGGCATATTACAACTCACTGGTAGATACAACTACACAAAATTCGCAGAAGAAATGGACATGTCTCCAGAAGAAGCAGTAGACTATGTACGCACTAAGAAAGGCGCACTAGACTCAGCATGTTGGTTCTGGGATAGTAATGGTTTAAATAAGTATTGTGATAACATGGACATTGTTGGTGCTACAAAACGTATCAACGGTGGTACAATTGGTTTAGACGATCGTAAGAAACACTACCTACATGCAATGGATGTATTAGGTGGAGATTTTGAAGAACCAGAAACAGATTATAATCAAACAATTAGACAAGGATCACGTGGTCCATTAGTAGCAGAAGTACAAGAGAAACTTAATATTGCTCCTGCTGATGGTATCTTTGGTCCGGGAACTGCACGTATTGTTAAAGAGTGGCAAAGTTCAAATGGACTTACTGCCGACGGTATTGTAGGACCAAAAACGCTGGGAAAGTTACTAGGGTAAATACAAGTATGTTTAGTACAATTAAAATTGCATTGGTTTTTATTATGTTAGCAGGTGCAGGAGGCGGGCTTTTTTATGTCAAGCAACTGCAATCTAACTTAGAAATTGCACGACTTAACAACGCTAAGTTAGAAAGTGCTGTTGAAACAAGTGAAGCAAGTATAGCAACACTTAAAGCAGACAATGCTAGACTAAACGTACTATCCGATCAACTTAATGCAGACTTAACTAAATCAGAGCAGTACGGAGATGAACTTCGTGCTACTCTAAACAAGCACAACTTAACACACTTGGCTAATAAGAAGCCGGGCTTAATAGAAACTAGGACACAAAATGCGACAGATAAACTTTGGGATGATCTCGAGTCTATTACTAGC
>Ga0233444_10002110_pt1 | contig 21294 bp, 17 predicted proteins | sample SI_124_October20_6_FD_182792 | JGI IMG/M metagenome (GOLD analysis project Ga0233444, IMG submission 182792) | Seawater microbial communities from Saanich Inlet, British Columbia, Canada - SI_124_October2016_10_MG | ecosystem: Environmental > Aquatic > Marine > Inlet | place: Canada: British... | reverse complement strand
ATTTGAAAATTATCTCTTCCTATCTTTCTTACAGTTATTGGTTGAATTACTCCATGCTCTCTTATAGATTCTGTTAATTCTAATAAAGATTCTTTTTCAAAATCTATTCTTGGTTGGAATGGGTTAGGGGTAATACTATCAATATTAATTCTTGCGGTTAAGCCAACTTGCACATTGGTCTCATTACCAGATTTGGAAGTAATATCTGTCTTTGCGTTTTCTAATAATGCACCTAAACCTTTACCAAGAGCATTTTTTTTAGAAACCATTAACTTCTATATTATTTTCAACTTCATTAGCAGAACTCAGAGTTTGGTTCTTTTTGATAAGCTCTTTAGCAAGATTTAAATAATTTACTGCTCCCTTACTACTTGCATCATGCATTATTATAGTTTCTCCATGACTAGGTGCTTCCCCAAGTCTTGTATTTCTATGAATGATAGTATCGAAAACCAATTGTTGAAAGTGAATTTTAACTTCTTCTACAACTTGGTTAGATAATCTTAGTCTAGTATCGTACATAGTTAATAGAATACCTTCAATATCTAAAGATTTATTCAACCTACTTTGAACTATTTTGATGGTATTTAAAAGTTTTCCCAAGCCCTCAAGAGCAAAATATTCACACTGTACCGGAATGATAACACTATCGGAAAGTGTTAGTGAATTCAATGTGAGAAGACCTAAAGAAGGGGAGCAGTCTATCAAAATATAATCGTATTGATCTGATAAGTTCTTGAACATTTTCTGAAAAACAAATTCTCTGTCTTCTAAATTGATCATTTCTATTTCTGCTCCAACTAAATCAATATGAGATGGTAGAATATCTAAATTTGGACTTTTTGTTCTGAGAATTAAATCTTTTGGATTTGCACCATTAATAATACAGTCATAAATACCATTATTAATTTTTCTTGGTTCTAGTCCAACACCTGAAGTGGCATTAGCTTGAGGATCAGCATCTATTAATAGAGTTTTCTTGTCAAGAACTCCAAGGCAAGCTGCTAGATTTATTGCGGTAGTAGTTTTCCCAACTCCACCTTTTTGATTTGCTATTGTTATGATTTTCCCCATCTGTTAATTTTATATTCCTTACCGATTAGATTTTAAAGTTAGGATTATAACCTTTTCCAAATCTTAAAAGCAAATTCATTTTTAAACAAAAACGTGTTTAAACAATAATTATGTGACTTATTGTCAACAATGTGAAAGGAAATAAGATTTTACAAAAACAACAATCAATTGAAAATTAGACTGTTATAAAATTAAAACTGTAATTATGGATGTTGAAAAAAAAGAAATTAAAAATTAAAAATATTTTTAATCAACATTTTTGAACGACTTACTTTCAAGAGAATCTCCTTTGTCAACCGGATTTTCTTCGTTAAGAGAAACTACTTTATCAACCACCTCGATTAGTCCATCTTTAAATTTGTCAAAATCTTCCTTATATAGAAATATTTTGTGTTTCTCAAAGTGAAAATTACCTTCTTGGTCGAACTTCTTTTTGCTTTCAGTAATGGTTAGATAGTGATCGCCAGACCTGGTTGATTTAACATCAAAAAAGTAGGTTCTTTTACCAGCTCTTACTGATTTAGAGTAAATTTCATTCCTGTACTTTTCCTGATCATTGCTGTTTTCCATTATAAATAATTGTTGTTTATATATGCAATATAAATAAGATTTTATTTTTTTCTAAAGATTTAAAGGATATTAATTATTATCAAGTTGTTGTTTTTTGAAAATGTCGAAATAAAATCCTTTATTTTTTAAAAGTAAATCATGGTCGCCTTGTTCAATAATTTCCCCCTCTTCTAAGACTATTATGTGCGAACATTCACTTAGGTTGCTTATTTTATGACTGATTTGGATGGATAATTTTTTATTTTTTTGATTGTAAAGAGAATTTTGAATTTTTTGAGACGTTTTAGCATCTACAGCAGACAAACAATCATCAAAAACCAATAATTCTGGATTTCTAATAAGTGCTCTTGCTATAGCAATTCTTTGTTTCTGTCCACCAGAAAGCGTTACTCCTCTTTCACCAATTTTAGTTTGAAATGAGTTACTAAATTTTTCTATTTCATTAAATAAACCAGCTCTTTTTGAAGCAATTACAATTTCTTCATTTGTGAAATCTTCATCACTCAGTCCAAAAGCAATATTATTTTCAATGGTGTCTGAAAATAAAAAGGCATCTTGAGGAACATAGCCAATTTTTTTTCTGAAATTATTTAATTCAATTTGATTAATTGAAGAGTCGTTAATTAATATTTCTCCTTCAGAAGGTTCATAAAGTCGACATAAAATTTGAGCAAGTGAAGATTTACCAGAACCGGTTTTACCAAATATTCCTAGACTCATTCCTTGCTCTAATTTGAAATTTATATTTTTCAAAGCATAGTCTTCATTACCTGGATATCTAAAGGATACGTTTTTAAATTCTAAATTAACAACTTGTTTTATTTTTTGTTTCCCATCGTTTATTACTCTTTCTTGAATATTAATAAACTCATTAATTCTTTTTTGAGAAGCTGCTGCTCTTTGAATTAATGAACTAACCCATCCTACAGAGGCGAATGGCCATGTAAGCATGTTTATATAAAAAATAAACTGAAGAATATCTCCGTAGTCTAATTCATTGTTTATGGTTTTTATTCCACCTAGATATATCGTTATTACAGTGCTTAAACCAATTAGAAATATAATTGAAGGAAGAAATAAGGAATTAACTACTGCAAGACTGAGAGAAGCTCTTTTATAATCTTCGGTTTCTTTTTCGTAAAGATTAGAAAAATGTTTATTTCTGTTGTATGCCTTTAAAACTCTAATTCCAGAAAATGCTTCTTGTACAAAGGAGGTGATTTTTGATTGTTTTTTTTGAGTTATTTCACTCTTTTTATTAATAATACTACTTACAAAATAGATAATTATAGATAGAACTGGTAATGGAAATAAAACGTACATAGTTAGAGTTGCATTTTTATAAATCATAAAGGTGATTACCATCACAAATAAAACCACAACATTTATTGAATACATGATTGCCGGTCCCAAGTACATTCTGACTTTGGTGACATCCTCACTAATTCTATTCATTAAATCTCCTGTTTTATTGTTTTTATAAAATGAAATTGTCAGTTGTTGGTACTTAGAAAATATTTCATTTTTCAAATCAAATTCAATATTTCTTGACATTACAATAATGGTTTGTCTTGTAAAAAATAGAAAGACTCCTTTTAAAATAGCAAATAGCATATACATTAGAACAAGCCTAATACCCAAATCCCATAAGATTAAATTATTGGAATCCTCATTTTTTTTCGCCACATGCTTTAGGAGTTCATCTGCAGCTTGATCTATTATTTTTGGCATGTATACCCCAAAATAATTTGAAAACACTATAAATATGAAACCTAGAATTAAGTGCCATTTATATTTAAAAAAATATTTATTTAGGTGAAAAAGTGACTTCAATTGTCTACAAATATAATTACTTAAAACAAGCAAAATTTTTTTTTCAATTTTATATCCTCAAAATATTATTTTTGTGAAATATTTCATCAATTAATAAAAATGGAAAATAAATTAATTAAGACATCTTCACTTGAAAATACTAGTTCAAATGATTTTTTTGGAATGAACCATGAGAAGATTTTGTTTTGTCAGGATAAAAAGTCCGGTCTTAAGGCAATTATTGCAGTTCATAATACCGTTTGTGGTCCAGCACTAGGAGGAACTAGAATGTGGAATTATGTTAATGATCAAGCTGCATTAACCGACGTAATGAGACTTTCCAGGGGGATGACTTATAAAAACGCTATTTCTGGTCTAAATTTGGGGGGAGGAAAGGCAGTTATTATAGGAGATTCTAAAACACAAAAATCTCCGGAATTATTTAAGAAGTTTGGTGAGTTTGTAGATTCTCTTGGTGGTTCATATATAACTGCAGAAGATGTTGGTATAAATCCTCAAGATATGCTTCATGTCTATAAAAAAACAAATCATGTCACTGGGTTACCAGGAAAAAAGGGAGATCCTTCTCCAATTACTGCCTATGGAGTTTATATGGGAATGAAAGCAGCTTTGAAATTTCAATGTGGTTCAGATAATTTAGTTGGTAAAAAAATACTTGTTCAAGGCGTAGGCCATGTCGGTCTATATATAGTAGATTATTTACACAAAGAAGGCGCAGAAATTACAGTATCTGATATTAATTCTGATTTAGTCCAAAAAACAGTTGAAAAATATGGTTGTAATTATGTTCATCCTAATAAGGTTTACGATGTAGATATGGACATATATTCACCGTGCGCATTAGGGGCTACCATAAACGATACTACTATTAATCAATTAAAATGTTCTGTTATTGCAGGAGCAGCAAACAATCAGTTAATGGATGAAAAATTACATGGCGAAATATTATTTCAAAAGGGTATAGTATATGCTCCAGATTACTTAATTAATGCTGGTGGTGTAATGAATTGTTACGCTGAAATTCACGATATTAGCGATGCTAAGGTGATGGACATGGCTGGAAATATTTACCAAACTACAACAGATATTTTAACAAGTTCAAGAAATGAAAATATTCCTACCTCTCTTGCTGCCAATAGACTTGCAGAAAAGAGAATCAATGATGAATCTGAAAAACTTAAATAAATGCTGAATAGAAGACATATTAGAATTAAAGTACTTCAAGCATTTTATGCTTTCTCACAGTCTAATAATGACGATTTAGTAAGTGGAGAAAAAGAATTCATGCACAGCATGAAAAAAATTTACGATCTATATATCTATCTTGTTCAAATATATATACCACTTAAAAGACTTGCAAATATTAAAATTGAAGAAGCAAAGAGATCTTTTTTAGAAAAAGACAAACAAGTTTTTAGTAAAGCATTTGTTTCTAACAATATTATTAAGTCTTTAGAATCTTCAAATCAACTTAAGAAAACTGCAGCAAATTTAAAAATTAATTGGGAAGGAGTAGAAGAGAATGAGTTGATCAAAAAACTTTATAAATCTATTTATAATTCTTCTTCATTTCAAGAAATTTTAAATTCAGATTCTTCCGAATTTGAAGTTCAGAAATTACATTTAATTAATCTTTTTAAGGAGGAAATTTGCAATTTTGAACTAATGCATCACTTTTTTGATGAAAAAAGTATTTATTGGCAAGATGATTTAGACCATGTCTCTTCCATGGTTATAAAAACCCTAAAATCCATAGATGCTGATTTAAATTTAAAAGTAATGCCATTATGGAAAGAGGATGAAAAAGATTTTGCATTAAACTTATTTAGACAGGCCATTTTAAATAAATCCTCTAATGATAAAGTTTTAGAGAAATACTCAAAAAATTGGGAAAGTGAAAGATTAGCAAAAATGGATTCATTACTAATGAATTTAGCCATTACAGAAGCCAAAGAATTTTCTTCAATTCCATTAAAAGTTACTTTAAATGAATACATTGAGATATCTAAATTTTACAGTACTCCCAAAAGCAATGGTTTTATTAATGGTATTTTAGACAAAATTTTTGAAGATTTCAAAAAGGGTGGTAAATTAAAAAAAGTAGGTAGAGGTTTAATTGGTTAATATGAGAAATTATTATTTAATATTTTTAGTTCTTATTACTATTGTTGGTTGTGTTAGCGATAAGATTAATAATTCCCAACAAATTACTGCAGACTTAATAAATCCAGAAAATCCGCCAATTATTAAATTTCAGGAAGAAATTTTTGATTTTGACACAGTTGCACTGGGTTCTAAAGTAGAGCATACTTTCTCTTTTAAAAATACTGGAAAAACACCATTACTAATAAACTCAGTGAAAGCTGGCTGTGGTTGTACCGTTCTTAAAGGTTGGCCAAAAACTCCTATTCTTCCTGGAGAAATTGGTGAAATACCAGTTGTTTTAAGTACTTCAAGAACTGGGTTCATTAAAAAATATATCTCTATTTTAGCAAATACAAGACCTGCAACAAATCGACTTTATTTACAAGGATTCGTAGCCGGTATTTAACTTTTAAAACAATTAAATGAATAATATATTTTTCCTTCAAGCTTCAAATGTTGAAGACAACAGTGGAATGTTAAACATTGCATTTTTGGTAGCAATTTTTGTTATTTTCTATTTCTTTATGATTAGACCTCAGAATAAAAAAAGAAAAGAATTACAAAACATGAGAGAATCTCTTAAGAAAGGGGATAGTGTGGTTACCATTGGTGGTATTCATGGCAAGGTGGTAGAAGTTAAAGAAACTACAATTGTACTTTCTGTAGATGCCAACACCAAAATTAAAGTGGATAAATCTTCTGTTTCCATGGACGAGGCAACCAAGTTAACCGAAGAAAACAAACAGTAATTCAATGATAAAAGTTGGTTTAACTGGTGGAATTGGATCAGGCAAAACAACTGTTTCTAATTTTCTTTTAGATTACGGGATTCCAGTCTATAATTCTGATAGTAAAGGAAAAACTTTAATGAATACCAACTTAGAGTTAAAAAATGACATTGTATCCATCTTTGGACATAGCGTATATCACAATGGTATTTTAGATACAAATTTACTCTCTAGTATAGTCTTTAGTGATCCTAAAAAAATGAATCAAATAAATAATTTAGTCCATCCCAAAGTAGCAGAAGACTTTGATCAATGGATTGGAGAAAATAATAACAAACCAATTTTGGTTAAGGAAGCTGCAATTTTGATTGAAAGTGGAGCTTATCTAAATATGGATAAAATCATTCTTATGGTTTCTCAAAAGTCTACTCGAATCAATAGAGTTTTTAAAAGAGATAATTCCGATTTAGAATCTATAGAAAAAAGGATAAACCATCAATTGACAGACGATGAAAAAATTAAATATGCAGATTATATAATAGAGAATAATTCTTCCTTAGAACATTTAAAATTGGAAGTAATAAAAGTCATTAATAAAATTAAAGAAATCAATAAAGACTAAGCTTTTTTATCCCCAAAATACATAAGCAATAGCAATTGCTGAAATGATGCCAATAAAATCAGCAAATAATCCTGCAACTACAGCATATCTAGTATTTCTAATTCCTACAGAACCAAAATAAACTGCAAGCACGTAAAAAGTGGTTTCTGTTGATCCTTGGAGAGTAGAAGTTAATTTACCAACAAAAGAATTTATCTGAGATGCATTTTGTCCCCAAGATTCTACCATCATTCCTCTTGCTCCGCCTCCTGAAAGTGGTTTCATAATCGCTGTTGGTAAAGCTTCAACAAACTGGGTATTTTCTAAAAATAATCCAAAAAAACTTCCCATTCCTTTAATAATAAAATCCATTGCTCCAGAAGTGGTAAAAGCACCAATGGCACACAACATTGCAATTAGGTAGGGGATGATCCTTACTGAAACATTAAATCCTTCTTTGGCCCCCTCAATAAATTCCTCATATATATTTATCTTTTTTCTTAAACCTAGTAATATGAAACTTATTATAAAGGAAAATATAATAGATCCAGAGGCTACTGATGAAATAGTTTCAATTTGATTTTTATGATTAAATAAATACCAAATCAAAAGTCCAATTGCAATTGTGGCAGAACCTAAATATGCTAGAATTGTTTTTTGAAATAGATTTATTTTTTGTAAAATAGATACAAATATTAATCCAGCAATTGTAGAACAATAAGTTGCAATCAATATTGGAAGAAAAACATCTGCTGGATTTCCAGTAATATTATTTTCTGCCATCGCAGTTGCTCTTAGTGCTATTATGCTAGTTGGAATTAACGTCAGTCCAGATGTATTTAAAACTAGAAACAAAATTTGAGCATTGGAAGCTTTGCTTTTGTCATGGTTTTCCTGTTGAAGTTCTTTCATTGCTTTTAAACCAAGGGGAGTAGCTGCATTATCTAATCCTAACATATTTGCTGAAATATTCATAATTATGGCCCCATGTGCTTTTGAGTTGGTGGGGATTTCAGGAAATATTTTTGCAAATAGTGGAGCAAATAGTTTAGATAATAAGTTAATAGCTCCTCCTTTTTCTCCGATCCTCATGATTCCCAGCCATAGAGCCATTATTCCAGTTAACCCTAAGGAAAGTTTGAAACCTAGTTCAGCTCTTTCAAAAATAGAATTTACGATAAGTGAAAATATTTCAGGATTTCCAGAAAGGGTTTTAAAGATTGCGACTATAAAGGCTACAATAAAAAAACCAACCCATATATAATTTAATATCATTTTATATTATTTATAATAAACTACATAAAACTTATGTTTTAAATTTATCAATTGTTTTGTTATTTATTGGCAATTCTTAAATTTAGTTTTATAAATGTATTATTTCACCTAAGTTCTTAACATATGTTAAGAAAATAGTTATTTTTAAACCATATCTTAGTGTTGAATTAACACTATTTTATACTTTTAATGTAAATACCTGTAGTATGTCCTCAAATCATAATTTTTCTAAACTGTTTTTAGTATCTTTTTTAACCTTATTTTCTTTTTATTTTACTGCTCAATCTTTAATTGTTACTGGTTTAGTTATAGATGAAAATAAAGAAACTATGCCTGGGGTTAATGTTAAGGTTGTTGGTAAAGACGGAGGCACAACTACTGATTTTGATGGTAAATATGCAATTACTGTTGATTCTGGTAGTGTTAAATTAATTTTCTCATTTATAGGCTACAGGAATTTCACAGCAGAACTTAAGGGTAGAAATAAAATTGATGTTCAATTACAACTTTCTACAAAATCTTTAGACGAGGTAGTTGTAGTTGGTTATGGTAAAACAACTGTAAAGGAACTAACTGGTGCTACTGTACAAGTTAAAGGAGAAAGCATCGAAAGATTAAATATTCCAAGAATGGACCAAGCATTGCAAGGTCAGGTTTCTGGAGTTACTATAAATACAAATTCAGGTTCACCAGGTGGATCATCCAGTATTAGAATTAGAGGTTTATCTACATTTGGAGATAACGACCCACTTATTTTGGTAGATGGAGTAGTTTACGATTCGGAAGGTTTGAATGCTTTAAATCCAGGGGATATCGAATCTATTAATGTGTTAAAGGATGCAACTGCTGGCATCTATGGGGTTAGAGCAGCCAACGGAGTTATTATTATAGAAACTAAAAAGGGTAGAAAAGGAGCAAAGCCAAAGTTTGAATTTGGAACTTACTATGGTGTGCAACAAACAACAAAAAGCTTAGACTTGTTAAATGCTGCAGAATACGCACTTGTAAAAAATGAAATGTTTATAAGAGGAACTGGTTCTCCTATTTTTAATAATACCGATCTTAAAATGGGAACCAATTGGCAGGATACAATTTTTCAAACTGCTCCAATTCAAAGTTATAATTTCGGAGTAACTGGTGGTGGTGAAAATTCTTCCTTTTCTATTGGAGGAAACTATTTTTCACAGGATGGCATTGTTGGTGGAGATAAATCAAGTTTCGATCGATACAATGCAAGAGTTAATCTTGTAAATTCTTTAACTGACAAACTAACACTAAGCAGTATTTTATTATTTACTCATGAAGAGAGAAAAGCACTTCCTGAAAATGGAATTGGATCTGTTCTTTACAATACAATAAATGCTTTCCCAACAAGGCCTGTAGTTGCTGCCGATGGTAATTATGAATACTTATTAGAAGTAAGCGATATTATCAATCCAGTTGCACAAATTGCAAATACTCATAATAATTCATCTGTAAATAAATTGGTTGGAAAACAAGAGTTTGAGTACAAAATCAATAAGAATTTATCTTTCACTAATAGATTGAGTTATAACTACGCTTCAGTAGATAATAAAACTTTTTCTCCACTAGCTTGGTACGGAGCTGGTAAATACGCTAATTCAGCGATCAACGCGAATCTTGATCCAGTACAGGTGGAAATTGCAGAAGATGTTTTTATTGAAAGAGGAGCTAGTGTTTATGAGCAAAGAGCTACTTATCTAGATTTGAATTTTGAAAGTTTCTTGAACTATTCTAAGACAATTGAGGATCACAACATAAAAGCTACTTTAGGAACATCCGTATTTAGTAGAAGAGGTGATGTGTTAAATGGTACTGCTTTTAATATACCAAATAACTCTGTTGATTTTGCAGATATTTCTGCAAATATGGCTCAGAATGGTTATTTGAATAACACTGGTTCTTATGAGTTCGAGGAAAGATTATTGTCCAACTTTTTAAGAGCTGAGTACGGTTTTAAGTATAAGTATATTTTCTCTGCAATTTTAAGAAGAGATGGTTCAAGTAAATTTGGCCCAAACAGTAGGTTTGGTTATTTCCCATCTGTTTCAGGAGCATGGATTGTTTCTGATGAAGATTTCTTTAATTTAGGAGCCATTAGCTTTTTCAAAGTTAGAACTAGTTATGGTATTTCTGGAAACGATCAAATATCTAATTTTGCTTATAGAGCCTTACTTAACGGAGAAGGTGTTTATGTTTTTAATGATATAATTACTCCAGGTGTAGCTATAGGAACTGCTGCAAATCCAGATCTGAAATGGGAGACCACTAGACAACTTAATTTAGGGGTTGACCTTCAATTATTTAATTTGTTTGATGTGAGTGCAAATTATTTCATTAAAAATACCAATGATTTATTATTTAGTCCAGATGTTTCAGCCATTATTGGTTCTTATGGACCTGGCGGTTACCCTCCAATTATTAATGCTGGGGATGTAAGTAATAAAGGGTTTGAATTTGAATTTGCTTATGCAACTGATTCAAAGAAAAATATAGGAATTAATGTGAATTTTAATTTCACTTATATAGACAATGAAGTAAAATCTGTTCCACCTGGGGTTGATTTCCTACCTGGTGCAAGTTTTGGAGTAGGTGGCAATACAGCTACTAGATTTGAAGCTGGTTTTCCTATAGGCTATTTTATTGGTTATCAAACCGATGGTATTTTCCAAAATCAAGAAGAAATTGATAATTCTTTGGTTAAACAAGCAGGTGCTCAAGTTGGTGACTTAAGATTTGTGGATATAGATGGAGATGGGGAGATAAATTTTAGTAACAATACAGATAAAACAAACTTGGGTTCTCCAATTCCAAAATTTATGTTTGGTTCAGTTTTAGGGTTTAATGTATTTGGATTAGATATTTCTGCAAATCTGTATGCCTCTTTAGGACACAAAATCGTAAGAAACTATGAAAGACAACAACCCTACGCAAATCAATTGGATTACGTATTAGATAGATGGACGGTAGATAATCCTTCTAACGAAGTGCCTGTTGTTACAACTTCTATAAATAGAAACGGAGTTTTTTCAGATTTATATGTGGAAGATGGTTCATATTTAAGACTAAGAAATATTCAAATTGGGTATGTTTTGCCTAAAAAAATATGCGAAAAATTTGGAACGGATTTTGTTAGATTTTATGTAGCTGCAAATAACTTATTTACAATTACCAACTACATGGGTTATGATCCAGATATAGGGGCAACTCAAGGAACTCTTTCTGGTGGAATGGATTATGGGTTTTATCCCCAGGCAAAGACAATTATGGGTGGTGTTAATATCAAATTTTAAAATCATGAAAAAGATAAATAGACTATTTACAGTAATTATTATTTCTACATCACTTTCAGTAGGGTGTAGTAAGTTTTTAGATTTGGATCCCCCTTACACTCAAGATGCAGAGAATTTCTTTCAAAATGAACAAGATTATCTGAGAGCCCTTACTGGTGCTTACGATTTACTTCAGGGAATGTTTGTTTCTTATTGGATAGGAGACATTGCTTCTGATAATTGTATTGCAGGTGGAGAAAGTGTTACAGATACCGAAGGGTTACACCAGATTGAAAACATGACACATGGAGCATTTAACGACGAGTTAAGAAGTGTTATGAGATTTAATTACTGTGGAATTGGTAGATGTAATTTTATTTTAGAGCCCAAAGAAGATGAAGTTGATTTCCCTTCAAAGGCAACTATTCTTGCAGAGGCTAAATTTTTACGTGCTTTTTATTACTTTGAACTGGTCAAATTTTTTGGAGATATTCCACTAGTCGTTGACCAAAGATTAGGAGTTCAACAAATACAAGAGTTAGAAAGAACCCCAGTTAATGAAGTTTATGCTCAAATCGAAAAAGATCTAAACGATGCTGTTGCTATTTTGTCTTATAAGTCAGAATCTACTCATTCTGGTATTAAGGGAAGAGTTGACAAAGGCGCTGCATTAGGATTGTTGGGTAAGGTTTATTTGTACCAAGAAAATTGGACAGCAGCTAGTCAAACACTCAATATTTTAATAAATAGCGGATATTATTCTTTAGCTAGCGATTACAGCACATTATTTTTAAAGGAAAATGAGAACAATAGTGAAACAGTTTTTGATGTTGAATATTCTGATCAAGAAGGTGGCAGTTATGGATGCTTAATATGTTTAGAAGGAAATCTTACAGTTGGCTATCAAGGTATAAGACAATACGATGGCCCAACTTATGGAGATGGAAATAGTTACAATTTACCAACCCAAGATTTATTTAGTTTTTTTGAAAATTATGATCCAAGAAGAAATGCAACTTGCTTAAATATTGATGATTTTATCGCCAATAATTCCGTTGGGACCACCTATGGAGTTGGAGCAGGTGGACATACTGGATTTTATAACCATAAATATATGAAGTCTAGAGACGAGATGTTAAATGGTATTCCGGACAATGATTTAACTTCTGGTGTTAATTACAGAGTAATTAGATATGCTGATATACTTTTAATGGCTGCTGAAGCATTCAATGAAATAGGCGATACATCTATTGCAATCCAACATCTTAATACGGTAAGAAATAGAGTAGGACTTTATCTGCATCAAATAGATATTAGTCAAGCACCTTGGAACAATCTTACTACTTCACAAAACACCATAAGAGAACTTATTTACAGAGAGAGAAGGTCAGAACTATCATGTGAAGGCCATAGATTTTTTGATTTAGTAAGAACTGGAAAAGCTGCTGATGAAATTGACGGTTTTGTAGTAGGTAAACATGAACTGTTTCCTATTCCTCAAGATGAAATTGATTTAGCCGGTGGTAATTGGCCTCAAAATCCTGGATATTAAAATTTACAAATAATGAAACGAAAAACTTATCTCAAAATATTATTATTTACATTCCCTTTCCTACTCTTTACAAATTGTGGTAAAGAAGGATGTACAGATCCAATTGCTCATAATTTTGATCCATCAGCGACAAAAAACGATGGTAAATGTTTTTATGGTTTAACAGAATCCTCTGCTTCATTTACTATTAGCCCTACTAGTAATCCAAATGTGGTAGTGTTTAAAGCTGATAATCCAGATGTTGAGTGTTCTTGGGACTTTGGAAACGGAACTGTAGGAAGTGGAACTGTAGATACAGCAGAATATCCTTTTGCAGGTGATTTCACGGTGACTTTGTCTATATTTAATTCTCAAGGAGATGCATCTAGTTCTCAACCAATATCAATTGATTCAAATGATATTAGTTTATTTGATAATCCTTTACATCTTATGTTGACCGGTGGGATTTCTGGGCCAGGTTATAGAACTTGGCATATTGATTCTGCTTGTGATTATCATTTTGGTGTTGGTCCTCCTGAAGGATTTTCACCTGATTGGTGGCATGCTCCAGCAAATGAAAAGCCGGGAGTAGGTCTGTATGATGATCGATTTACCTTTCATTTAGTTGGTTTTCAGTACGATTTATTAACTAATGGTGATATTTATGTCCATAATACAATAGGGAGTACTTTTCCAGGAGCCTTTGAAAATTTATACGATTGGACTGCTCCCTTTAACGATATGCCCAATGAAACATGGGATTTAACTACGGATTCTGTTTTAACATTATCTAATGCAGCACCAATGGGTTTTTATACTGGAGTAAGTGAATTTCAAATTACTCAGTTAAATGATACTTCTATGATAGTCAAATATGGCCATCACGATGGTACTTTGGCTTGGTTTGCTAGGTATGTTCCGGAAGGTTTTGTTACAATATGCCCTTAACTAATGATTTATGAATAGAAATCTTTTTTTATTATTTATTTTGTCTCTAAGCTTTTCATTTTTGCAATGTGAGAAGGGATGTACTGATCCTACAGCTGAAAATTACAATCCAGATGCCAAGAAGGAAAATGGCTCATGTTATTACATTAATTTACCTTCAAATCTTAATTACACTATAACCAATGATTCAAATAGTGGATTGGTTGAAGTATCGGCAACTGCTGCAAATGAGAATTTTTTCACTTTTATTTTTATAGATGGTTCAGATTCTTCTATTGTTATATCAGATGGACAAGCAGGTTATTCTTATTTTAATTCTGGCACCTATAAAATTAAAATACAAGCAAATTTAACTCAATCACAATTTATTGAAGTTATTGATAGTGTTACTGTTTCATTTAACTCTGGAGGAGTAAATAATACAGGATATTCTACACCACTTAATTATCCAAACTATACCTTAACCTGGCAAGATGAGTTTAATGGAACTAGTTTATCCACAGATTGGACTCACGAAATTGGAAATGGTTCTTGGGGTTGGGGAAATAATGAATTACAGTATTACAGACAACAAAATACTACATTAGAGAATGGTTATTTAACAATAAGGGCTAAACAAGAGTATTATGGTGGTTTTAATTATACCTCCTCTAGAATTATAACAAAAGGAAATGTTTTTAATACCTATGGAAGGATTGATATCAGAGCAAAACTTCCTTATGGACAGGGATTGTGGCCTGCTTTATGGATGCTTGGTGAAAACATTTCTAGTGTTAGTTGGCCAACTTGTGGTGAAATTGATATCATGGAGATGATTGGTGGCAATGGTGACAACGATCGTACTGTACATGGTACTGTTCATTGGGAAGATAATGGTCACGCTTCATATGGAGGACCTAACTCACTTTCTAGTGGGATATTTGCAGATGAATTCCATGTTTTTTCAATTATTTGGACACCTAGTTCTATAGTTTGGCTAAGAGATGATATCCAATACAAATCAATTGTTATTACTAATCTAAGCGCCTTTCATAACGATTTCTTCTTTATTTTTAATGTTGCTGTTGGTGGGAATTGGCCTGGAAGTCCAGATGCAACTACTGTATTTCCACAAACCATGATTGTAGATTACGTAAGAGTTTTTCAATAAAATATATATGAAACAAAATAAATTATTAGTTCTATTTTCATTCTTTATTCTGACGGTTTCTTCCTGTAAAGAAAGTAATGTAAAAAATATTTCTGAGCCTAGCCTAATTGACCAAAAAGTTGATTCAGTAATGTCACTAATGACCTTGAAAGAAAAAATTGGTCAGATGACGCAGATAAATTTAACAGTAATTGCAAAGGGTCCAAATAAATGGGCATCAAATGACACCATGGAAATTGATTTTCAAAAGGCAAAAAAAGCAATAGTTGAATACCATGTTGGTTCTGTATTAAATACTGTAAATAATTTTGCTCAAACCCCAGAAACTTGGTATTCCAATATCTCTGACATACAAAAAATAGCAATGGATAGTACCAATATTAAAATTCCTGTTATTTATGGAATTGATGCAATCCATGGAGCTACTTACACAGATGGAGCTACTATGTTTCCACAGCAAATATCTACAGCAGCAACTTGGGACACAAAACATGCTTATAATATGGCCAAAGTATGTGCATATGAAACTAGAGCATCTGGAATCCCTTGGAACTTTTCACCAGTACTAGATTTGGGTATTGATCCAAGATTTCCAAGACAATTTGAAACTTTTGGAGAAGATCCTTTGTTGGTAACAGAATTTGGAAAGGCAATGATTTCGGGCTATCAAGGAAAAGAAAGTAATATAGGAAATGAATATGTAGCAGCTTGTATGAAGCATTTTACAGGCTATCAAGCAACTATTAGTGGCAAAGACAGAACACCGGCTTACATCCCAGATAATGTCCTGTTTGAATACCATATAAAATCATTTAAAGCTGCCATAGATGCTGGAGCAAAAACTGTAATGATAAATTCTGGAATTATAAACGGTAAGTCTGTTCATGCAAGTTACAAACTACTTACAGAAATCTTAAGAAACCAATTAGGATTTGAAGGTGTTATTCTTACAGATTGGGAAGATATTAATAAGCTATGTGATAGAGATAAAGTTGCTGTAAATAGAAAAGAAGCAATTGAAATAGCTATTAATGCTGGTATTGACATGTCTATGGTCCCTTATGAATACGAAGAGTTTACAGATTATCTTTTTGAGTTGGTAGAGGAAGGCAAGGTGGAAATATCAAGAATTAACGATGCAACTAGAAAAATTCTAAAATTAAAATTTGAACTAGGTTTATTTAAAAACCCTGTAACTAATTACCAAGACTACCCAAAATTTGGTAGTGAAGAGTCTAATAAATTAGCTTATGAATCTGCATCGGAATCTATTACTTTATTAAAAAACAATAATTCAATACTTCCATTAAAAAAAGGATCCAAAATATTGGTTACTGGACCTAATGGAAATACAATGAACTCTCTAAACGGAGCCTGGACTTACAATTGGCAAGGTAAATATACAGATTGGTATATAGACGGTGTTCCTGCAAATTTAATTGCTACAGTAGAAAAAGAAGGAAATATGAATAGTGAAGTTGTAAAAGATAATCTAAGCCCAAAAGCATATAATACTATTTATGAAGCATTTTCTAAGTCTTATGGAGAAGAAAATGTTTCTTTTATCCCTGGAGTTTCTTACAAAAAAAATGGATCTTTTTATGAAATGACTGAAGATGATATTCAAAAAGTAGTGGATGCAGCCAAAGACCATGATTATATTTTATTATGTTTAGGTGAAAACTGTTATACAGAAAAACCAGGGGATTTAAATGACTTAAATCTTCATAAATTACAGCTAAAGCTTGCCAATAAACTTTCCAAATGTGGGAAACCAATAATTCTAGTTCTTAATATAGGAAGGCCAAGATTAATTTCTGAAATTGAGCCTTTTATGTCTGCAGTTTTAAATATTTATTTGCCTGGAAATCTGGGTGCAGATGCTTTAGTAGATATAATAAACGGGGAGGTTAATCCATCTGGAAAACTACCTTATACCTATCCAGCTTTTCCTAATTCTCTTAACACTTATTATTACAAGCCATCTGAAGTTCAAAATAATTCTCAAGGGGCTTATAACTATGTAGGGAAATTAAACAATTTATATGAGTTTGGTTATGGGTTAAGTTATACCAATTTTGAATATAAAGATATTACTATAGAAAATGATTCTATTAATCCTGACGATTCGTTAAATATATCTCTAACAGTTTATAATTCTGGGGATGTAGATGGACAAGAGGTTGTCCAAGTCTATGTTTCAGATTTATTTGCTTCCATTACTCCTGATAATAAAAGACTGAGAGCTTTTGATAAAGTTTTCATTAAATCTGGAGAAAACAAAAAAGTTTCTTTTAATATCCCTGTTAAAGATTTTTCATTTGTTAATCTAGAAAACAAATATGTTCTTGAAAGTGGTGACTTTACAGTTCATGTTGGTGGAAATTCTAAAGATCTTACTTCTTTAAATTTCTTTGTAAGGTAAATTAATGAAGTATTTATATTTCTCAATAGTATTTTTTATTGTCATTTCTTGTTCTATTGAGAAATCAAAAGAATATCCTATTAATTTGGTTTGGGAGGACAATTTTAAAGGCTCTAGTTTAGACACTAATTTTTGGAATATTTATACAGGAAATGGCTGTCCAGAACTATGTGGGTTTGGGAACCATGAATTACAGTATTATACCAATGGGTCTTCAAATCTTAAAGTTGATAATGGTAAGCTCTCTATTTCTGCTTACTACGATACAGTTTCTTCCCTTTTTACATCTGCAAAAATCACCACCAAAAACAAAGTTGATTTTCAAAAAGGATATTTAGAAGTAGTAGCAAAGTTACCTAATGCTAATGGTTCTTGGCCAGCAATTTGGATGCTCCCAACATTAGATAGAGCCTTAAATTGGCCTTTAGACGGTGAAATTGATATTATGGAAAACGTAGGCTATGACTCTTGTAAAATCCTAGGAACTATTCATACTAAGGCTTATAACCATACGATAAATACCCAAAAGTCAGATAGTATCGTAATAAATACAGCCCATCAAAATTTCCATACTTATGCTATTAACTGGACAGATTCTATTTTAGAGTGGTATGTAGACTCTGAATTATACAATCGTATTAAAAGATCTCCTAATGATAGAAAAGAGCAGTGGCCATTTGACAAATCTTTTCATTTAATACTTAATCAAGCAGTTGGGGGAGACTGGGGTGGTAGGTTTGGAGTGGATACTTCATCTTATCCACAAGATTTTATAATTGAATCAGTAAGATTATTTAAAAGAATGCCAAAAAAAAGCTCTTAAAATAAGAGCTTTGTATTTTGATTTTTTTTTAAATTAATTTCTATCTAAATCCCATATTATCCCATAATCATAGTTTACTGAAGCACCAGTAGTTGGATCTATATTTGATTCAGACTGTGAAGCACTTAGTTTTAATAATGTTCCACTAACAGAATCTATGTTAAATACTAATGATGTGTCTTGTAAATTCATCTCTAACATATCATTTGTTCTTATCCAAGTGCCATCTTCAGAGGGACTGTTATTATAGTGAATTATTAAATTCCCATTGGAAAAAACATCTATTCCGCTTGGTTCAAGTGAGTCTGGGTGAACAGTTTGAGTAAAAGAGGTGTCAATTAAAGGAAATCCAAGAAGAGTCATGGTTAGATTTATATTAATTTCTTGGAATACCGAAGTCCAAGATCCAACTTGATCATAAATACATTCACCGCTTACGGTTGCTAAAGAGTCATAATTGACAGCATTAGGGTCTGTACAACCTTGAAAAGTACATGATCCGTCATCTTTAGTAGCTTCTGAGCTATAGTTATAAGCATTGGGATCTGTGCATCCCTCTTTTGCACAAGAGTTAAAAATAAATGCAAAGCTTAATACAAAGGAAAATTTTATTATATTTTTCATTTTATTGGTTTTTATAATAAATACGTTATTTTTTAAAAAAGGTTGGTTAATTTGGATAGATATACTTGAAAATTATTTTATTATTGATAAATAACCTGTTAAAATGAATTGTAGAATTGAAATTATATACAGCCAAAAAGAAAAATTATCAGAAAAAATATTGCAATTTATTTTTGAGCTAAACCAGAAGAATATTCCTGCCCTAGGTTCATTAAAAGACTTAAAATATGTGAGTGATATTTACAATCATTCCTTGTTTGCTGCTCTAGTTATTGTAAAAGAAAAAATTGTTGGATTTGCATTTGTAATGGACTATAAAAGTGATTATAAATCTCTTAACTACAAGTATTTTAAAAATAATTTTAAGAACTTTTTATATATCGATAGAGTTGCTCTTGCAGTAGAATTTCAAAGAAAAGGATATGGTACTGAGCTTTATAATGAGATTTATAAAGTTGCGAATAATTCAGAGTGTCCATTATGTTGTGAGGTAAATACTATTCCTTTAAATAAACAGTCATTAGATTTTCATCATAAGTTTGGTTTTCAGACTCTTGAAAAAGTTCCTTTTGGCGAAAAGCAAGTAGCTATGCTTTGTAAGCATTAGTATTATTTATAAACTTCTAATTTTTCTGTAATTATTTTATCCTTAGACCTTATTACTATTTGATATATACCACTTCTAAAATCAGTTAAATTTATTTTATAGTTGTTTTTACTTTCAGTTAGTTTATTAGAATAAATCATATTTCCAATTACATCATAGATTTCCATTGTAGATGCGCTATGATTTAATGGTAAAATTATATTTGCAAATTCACTAGAGGGGTTAGGAAATACTTTTATTTCTTTTTTGTCAAGTTCTAATGTGCTTGTAACTATAGAACCTTGAGTAGATTGTAATACATATTTAGTGTCTACATCTTGTATCCAAACTGCAACTCCAAGGTTTTGAAAATCTTCAATACTATGTTCAATTGTATGATCAATAGGAGTATCTGAATCTGGAGGTAAATTATATAATCCATTGAAGGTGTAAGTTAAGTTAATTGTTGTTGGGTTGTTAGGGCCAGATAAATTTGAAACAGCTGTTCCGTTAGCATCTGGAATCATTTTTTTCATAATATTATAAAATTCAATTTCTCCATTAACTGATGAATTGTTATAGGTGGTTTTTTCATAAATGGCAGTATGTAATACTAGATTATTCCATATTCCAGAAGTATTGCATAGTGGGTCAATATTTACTGAAATATCAATTGTTTGGCCTCCAACTGAGTATTCAGCAGATAAATTCATAAAGGAATACAAATTTTTCGCATCTTCAAATTCTTGTTGTGTAAAGCCAATAGGATTAAGTTGAAGAGTTCCATTATTTACTATTCTGGGAACCGTATTTATTGAGTAATATAATCTTCTTTGTCTACCTTCAAGAGTATAATAAGGATCGCCTGGTGAAGGCCAACTCATAGGGTATTTTACAAGAGTGTAATCATTTTGATTAGTAGATAAAATATTGTGCAAGTCTGTGTTCCCAGTTACCGAATATTGGCTTGTGGAACTTACAAATGTTTCTAGCAATGGAATTCTCTGGGTGGATACATCAAACACATGAAGATTTTTGTGAAGTGTATCGTTGGTATTGTCCATGTCAGATCCACCATTTATGGAGTCAGCCCATATTGCAATATCATAGGTTCCTGCACTTACAGGACTCCATGGTGTGGTAAAAGAGGCAGTGTCGTCTTGGTAAGAACCAATGTTTAGGTTTGAAATTTGATCAGTTACTGTGCTTCCTCCATTTATAGAGTAGTTTATTTTCATACTACTAATGGTGTCTATTCCCAAATTTCTAAATACTCCTTCTAAAGAATAGGGTGCATCATTTAGGTGTAAGTATGGATAATTGACTAGATCTACGCCACTAACATCCAAAGAATTTTGTGCACCATAAGTGAATTCATAATAATGATTATCATTTGGAGAAGGATCTGTTCCTGCCAAATTAGATAGTGATGGAGAACCGGCCACCATAACAGCATTGGCACTATCTACTTGAATTCCTGCAGTTATTGCAGGTGCAGCATTACCACTATGCCTTTGATCTACAATATATATATTATTACTCCCTTCTTCTAAAACAATAGACCAATAGCTCCAACTGCCAGCAGTGTAAGAAGAGAAAAACACCCAAAATTGTTGTCCTCCTAAATTACCAAAAGTTTTGGTAAGTATATTATCGTTGCTTCCCGTGCCTTCAAGACCCCATACCAT
>Ga0233444_10002109_pt1 | contig 21303 bp, 18 predicted proteins | sample SI_124_October20_6_FD_182792 | JGI IMG/M metagenome (GOLD analysis project Ga0233444, IMG submission 182792) | Seawater microbial communities from Saanich Inlet, British Columbia, Canada - SI_124_October2016_10_MG | ecosystem: Environmental > Aquatic > Marine > Inlet | place: Canada: British... | reverse complement strand
ATTAGCTAATCATCCGTTGGATTGCCCAGTTTGTGATCAAGGTGGTGAATGCGACCTTCAAGATCAATCTTTATACTACGGAGTAGATAAAAGTAGATTTGTAGAAAACAAAAGGAATGTAAAAGAAAAATATATGGGTCCTTTAATCAAGACACAAATGACAAGATGCATTCATTGTACTAGATGCGTGAGGTTCGCTACAGAAGTTGCAGGTATACCAGAGATTGGGGCTATAGGAAGAGGTGAAAATATGGAAATCACTACTTACTTGGAAAAATCAATGGAGTCAGAATTATCAGCTAATGTAATTGACTTATGCCCAGTAGGAGCATTGACATCAAAGCCATACGCTTTTGAAGCAAGACCTTGGGAATTAAAAAAAACTGAAAGTATTGATGTATTAGACGCAGTAGGTTCAAACATAAGAGTTGATACATATAATTGGGAAGTAAAAAGAATTCTACCAAGATTAAATAATGAAATTAATGAAGAATGGATTTCAGACAAAACAAGATATTCATGCGATGGACTTTTGAAACAAAGACTAGATGTTCCTTATATAAAGAAGGAAAATAAATTGCAGAAATCAAGCTGGGATGAAGCAATTAATCTCATAGTAAATAAAATTCAATCAATACAATCTGAAGAAATAGCTGGTCATATTGGAGATATGATTAATATGGAAAATGCTTTAGCATTTAAAAAATTATTTAAAATTTTGAAAAGTAACAATTTAGATTTTAGAGAAAAAAAGTTTTATATTAATCATGCTGATAAAATAAACTATATTTTTAATTCAACAATAAAAGGTATTGAAGAGTCTGATTTAATACTTTTAGTTGGAACAAACCCAAGACATGAAGCAACAATTTTAAACGCGAGAATTAGAAAAATATATGCTCAAAAAGATATCCCTATATTTTCAATAGGGAACCCTGGTGACTTAACATACGACTATCAAATAATAGGTAGTAAAACCGATGATATCAGGAAGATAATAAGCAAAGAGCATGAGTTTTCTAAAAAACTTTTATCGGCAAAAAAACCAATCATTATTATTGGAGAGTCCGCCTTAGAACTTAAAAGTGGAAAATATATTTTTGAAGAATTAAAAAGTTTTTTAATAGAAAATAATTTAATTAATAAAGATTGGAATTCATTAAACATTTTGACACAAAATGCTTCAACAGTAGGATTGTTGGATTTAAATATTTTATCAGATCAAAAAGGAGATATTTATAGTTTTTTTGAAAATCTAGAAAACGGAAAATTTAAATTTTTATATTTATTGGGTTCAGACAACTTAGATTTTAAAAAAAATAACGAATTTATTGTTTATCAAGGAAGTCATGGAGACCGAGGAGCAGAAATAGCTGACATTGTTTTACCAAGTGCAACTTATACTGAGCAAAATGGTTTATACGAAAACTTAGAGGGTAGGATTCAGGAATGCAAAAAAGCATCTTATCCAATAGGAGAAGCTCTTGAAGATTGGAAAATATTCAACCGTATTATTAAAAAAATAAGTGTTAAAGAAAACTTAAATAATTTAGACCAATTAAGAAAAGAAGTTTTGAATATAATTTCTAATTTTTCTAAAATTAATGAACTACCCACATTATCAGAAATAAAAAACAAAAAATTACAATCCGATTTTATAAGTGAAGAGATTCTAGTGAGAGAACTTGATTATTATTATTCAAATTCTATTTCACGAGCCTCGAAAACAATGAGTGATTGTCGACAAATTCGTCAAAAGATAAAAAAAGATGGGACAAATAATTAATGTTTGAATATGCTTCAATTTTAGGACAAGAAGTTTATAAGATTTTATTCTTGTTAGTTCCAATACTAGTATCTGTTGCAATGATAGTTTGGTTAGATAGAAGAGTGTGGGGCTTAGTGCAAAAAAGAAAAGGCCCAAATGTGGTTGGTCCGTTTGGTTTATTACAAACAGTAGCTGATGCTTTAAAATATATTTTTAAAGAAATCATAATTCCATCCAGTGCAAATAAAACAGTTTTTATCTTAGCTCCAATTATAACAATGACACTAGCGTTAGTTGCTTGGGCAGTTATTCCTATGAGTGAAGAATTTGTTCTAGCAGATATAAATGTCGGTATATTATATCTATTTGCTGTTTCATCTCTCGGCGTATATGGAATAATCATGGGTGGTTGGGCCTCAAACTCAAAGTATCCCTTTTTAGGAGCAATAAGATCAGCAGCTCAGATGGTATCATACGAAGTATCCATTGGAATAATTATTATTAATGTTCTTCTATGTGTTGGTTCATTGAATCTAAATGACATTGTCTTAGCCCAAAAAGATATGTGGTATGTAATTCCGCTTTTTCCAATGTTTGTAATTTTTTTTATTTCTGCACTTGCAGAAACAAACAGACCACCTTTTGATTTACCGGAAGCAGAAGCAGAATTAGTAGCTGGTTATCAAACAGAATATTCTGGAATGATGTACGCTATGTTTTGGCTGGGTGAATACGCTAATATATTACTTATGTGTGCGATGGGTTCAATTTTATTTTTAGGTGGATGGCTACCTATTGTTGAAATTTATCCATTTAGCTTAATTCCATCACCAATTTGGATGATCATAAAAATTTTATTTTTGTTTATTTTATTTGCTCTTATCAAGGCAATAGTGCCTAGATATAGATATGATCAATTGATGAGACTTGGATGGAAAATCTTTTTACCATTTTCACTTATTTATTTAGTTTTAACTGCGAGTTTTTTATTCTATTTTGATAAATTACCAAAAGGAAATTTCTGATGACTTTAAGTAGAATTTTCAAAACTATCTTTCTTATAGAATTTATCAAAGGCTTGATAATGGCTGTTAAAGAGATGTTTAGAAAATCAAAGACAGTCAATTATCCTTTTGAAAAAGGACCAATCAGCCCTCGTATGAGAGGTGAGCACGCTTTAAGAAGATATCCAAGTGGAGAAGAAAGATGTATTGCTTGTAAACTTTGTGAAGCAGTCTGTCCATCACAAGCAATTACAATAGAATCCACAGAAAGGCCTGATGGGAGCAGAAAAACTACTAGATATGACATTGATATGCTCAAATGTATTTACTGCGGACTTTGCCAGGAGTCTTGTCCGGTAGAAGCAATAGTTCAAGGCCCTAATTTTGAATTTGCAACAGAGACAAGAGAAGAACTCTATTACAATAAAGAAAAATTATTAGATAATGGAGATAGGTGGGAAACTGTTTTAGCAAAAAACATAAAACTAGATAAACCCTACAGTTAAATGTTAGCTCACTCAATTTTCTTTTATTTTTTTTCAATAATAGCAATTTTCTCATCACTAATGGTGATTACTTCAAGAAATACAGTAAACTCTGTTTTTTTTTTAATTTTAGATTTTATTTCAGTTGGGTGCTTATTCATAATGGTTGGTGCTGAATTTTTAGGTATGATTATACTTATAGTCTACGTGGGGGCGGTAGCAGTATTATTTTTGTTTGTTGTCATGATGCTCAACGTAGCTGAGCAAAAACAATCTTGGTTTATTGGAAAAAAGTCTACCCACATTCCAACAGGATTAATCGTTAGTGTTCTAATTCTTTTAGAATTATTAGTAGTTGTTGGTGGATGGAAGTATAAAGATAACCTTATGACTAGTAGCACATTAGAATTATCAAATATTTCCAATACTCATCAATTGGGTTTAGTAATGTACACTGATTATATTTTATATTTTCAATTAGCAGGGGTAATACTTTTGTTATCCATGATAGGAGCTATTCTTCTAACTTTTAGACAAAGAAAAGGGGTTAAAAAACAAAGTTACTTTAATCAAATATCAAGAGACCCTTCGTCTTCAATTGAATTAAAAGAAGTAGAGTCAAACAATGGGGTTAAAATAGATGATTGAGATTGGTTTAGGGCACTATTTGTCTTTAGGAGCAATTATATTTTTTTTAGGAACCATTGGAATTTTTTTAAATAGAAAAAATGTGATTGTAATTTTAATGTCAATTGAATTAATTTTACTCGCTGTAAACATTAATCTAATATCGTTTTCAATTTTTTCTGGTGATATAGTTGGTCAAATATTTACGATGCTGATATTAACTGTTGCTGCAGCTGAAGCAGCAATTGGTTTAGCAATTATTGTTATTTACTATAGAAATAAAGGTTCTATTAGAGTTGAAGACATACATGGAATGAAAGGGTAAATGGAATACGCTGTAATTTTTCTTCCACTAATCGGTTCTATAATTGGATATTTAGGGGGATCACTATTCAAATATTTTTCAGAAATAACAACAAGCCTGCTGGTAAGTATTTCTGCAATTTTTTCTATTTTATTATTTTGGAATGGAATTCAGAATAATACTTACGGAAACTACAAAATATTTGAATGGATAAGTTCTGGAAATTTTATTGCTAATTGGTCAATTAATATAGATCCACTTAGTTCAATAATGCTTGTGATAGTTACTTTCGTATCCGCACTAGTTCATATTTATTCAATCGGTTATATGAGTCATGATCCCCATAAACCAAGATTTATGTCTTATCTATCTCTTTTTACTTTTTCAATGCTTGTCCTTGTTGTGTCTGATAATTTTTTACAATTATTTTTCGGATGGGAGGGAGTAGGGCTTTGCTCATACTTGTTAATTGGCTTTTGGTATAAAAGAGAGTCTGCAAATAACGCAGCTATTAAAGCATTTATTGTAAATAGAGTTGGTGATTTTGGATTAGCAATTAGTATTTTTCTTATTTTTTTTTACTTTGGTACTATAAATTTTAAAGAAGTTTTTGATTTAGCTCCCCAATTTCTAGAAAAAAAAATAGTATTTTTTGGAATTGAATCGTCTTTAATTACATTGATTTGTTTATTTTTATTTATTGGAGCAATGGGTAAGTCAGCACAATTTTTATTACATACTTGGCTTCCAGATGCGATGGAAGGACCCACACCAGTTTCAGCATTAATTCATGCAGCAACAATGGTTACAGCTGGAGTATTTTTAGTTGTGAGATGCTCACCTTTATTTGAATATTCACAAACTGTGTTAAACATAGTTGCTATTGTTGGAATGATCACAGCAATATTTGCTGCTTCTGTTGCTTTAGTTCAAAATGATATAAAAAAAATAGTAGCCTATTCAACTTGTAGTCAATTAGGTTACATGTTTTTTGCTGCTGGAGTTGGAGCATACCATGTAGCTATGTTTCATCTTTTTACCCACGCTTTTTTTAAAGCTTTATTATTTTTAGGTTCTGGTTCAGTTATTCATGCATTTAAAGATGAACAAGATATCAGAAATATGGGTGGTGTTAGAAAAAAACTTCCTTACACTTATATATTTATGTTAATTGGAACTTTAGCATTAACTGGATTTCCTTTTTTATCAGGGTTTTACTCGAAAGATGCAATAATTGAGTTTGCGTATTTAAGAAATTCACCTTTAGGTAATTACGCGGCAACTATTGGAATTTTTACAGCATTTTTAACTTCAATTTATTCTTGGAGATTATTTTTTAAAACTTTTCATGGACCTTACAATAATAAAAAACTTTTAATGAATGAAACACATGAGTCTCCAATTATAATGCTAGTTCCTTTACTCTTCTTAAGCATCGGGGCCATATTTGCTGGTTATTATTTTAAAGAAACTTTTATAGGGCATCACAGCAATGATTTTTGGCAAACATCAATATTTTTTTTAAACGAGATAAAACATGATCAAATTCCTTCATGGTTTTTATTATTAACACCAATCTTAGTGACAATTTCTATCCCTATTTCTTTTTATTATTTCGTAACCAACACAAAAATTTTAGAAGATTTTAAAAAAACTAATTTACCACTATATAATTTTCTTCTTAATAAATGGTTTATAGATGAGCTATACGAACAAATTTTTATTAAACCTGCAAAAAAAATAGGTTCTTTTTTTTGGAAACAAGGTGATCAAGGTATCATTGATAGATTTGGTCCTGATGGCATTTCAAAATTAATCAAAAAAATTTCTGATAAGGCTAGTCTTTTTCAAACAGGATTTATTTATGATTATGCTTTTGCTATGCTCATAGGATTATCAATCTTACTTACCTATTTAATTTTAAATTAAAATGAATTTTCCAATTTTATCAACATTAATATTTTTACCTCTACTAAGCTCTTTTTTTATTTTTTTATCAAAAGAAAATAAAAATAATAATGGCGCAATTTATATTTCACTTTTTAGTAGTTTAGCTACATTTATATTGTCATTATTTATTTGGTATTCTTTTGACCCAATGTCATCAGAATTTCAATTTTTAGAAGAAAAAAAATGGATAAATAGTTTTATTAAATTTAAATTAGGAGTTGATGGAATTTCAATTCTTTTCATAGTTTTAACTGCTTTTATAACTCCTATTTGTATCATCTCATGCATAAATAGCGTGAAAGTAAGAGTAAAAGAATTTTTAATTGCAATTTTAATTTTAGAGACTTTTATGATTGGTGTTTTTTGTTCTCTAGATTTAGTTGTTTTTTACATATTTTTTGAAGCAGGATTAATTCCAATGTTTTTGATTATTGGAGTATGGGGAGGTCCTCGCAGAGTTTACTCTGCTTTTAAATTTTTTCTTTTTACTCTTTTGGGCTCTGTTTTAATGTTAGTTGCTATCATAGCTATTTACTGGATAACAGGCACAACAGATGTTACTGAAATTTATAAAATAAAAATTCCAAGTGATTATCAAAATTTATTGTGGCTAGCTTTCTTTAGTTCTTTTGCTGTAAAGATGCCAATGTGGCCAGTACACACCTGGTTACCAGATGCCCATGTAGAGGCTCCAACAGCTGGATCAGTAATATTAGCAGCTATACTTTTAAAAATGGCAGGGTATGGATTTTTAAGGTTCTCTATACCAATGTTTCCATTAGCCTCAGAATATTTTATGCCACTTATTTACACATTAAGCATAATTGCAATCATTTACACATCATTAGTCGCTTTGATGCAGGAGGATATGAAAAAACTTATTGCCTATTCTTCTGTTGCTCACATGGGATATGTTACACTAGGTATTTTCACTTTTACAAAACAAGGTATTGAAGGAAGCATTTTTCAAATGATAAGTCATGGATTGATATCTGCCGCTTTATTTTTATGCGTTGGAGTAGTTTATGATAGATTACATTCACGTATGATAAGCACTTATGGCGGACTAGTAAATTATTTACCGAAATATTCTTTTTTATTTATCGTCTTTGCATTAGCTGGTCTAGGTCTTCCTGGTACATCAGGTTTTCTTGGAGAATTTTTAGTTTTGGCAGGAGCTTTTCAAAAAAATTATCTTGTTTCAATGTTGGCAACTTTTGGAGTTGTTCTTGGCGCAGCTTACATGCTTTGGCTAACTAAAAGAGTAATATTTGGAAATACAAACAGTAATGAAATAAAAAATTTAAAAGATATTAATAATTTAGAGGCTCTAATGTTGATTACTTTAGCTATATTAGTTATTTTGTTTGGTTTTTACCCATCACCATTGATGGACACATTAAATATTTCTGTAAATAATTTAATTAACAATTATGAAATCGCTATTCGAGCTAGTGGATTAAATTAAAATGATTAATAATTTAAATATATTGCTGCCAGAAATTTTTTTAACGTTATCAATTTTTTCTATATTGATGATAGGGGTTTTTTTAAAAAACAGTTTTAATTTAATATTTAATTTATCCTCAGTAATTATAATAATAACTATCGCTATAATCTTTAACAGACCAAATATTGAAGAAAAAATTTTTTTAGATAGTTTTACTAGAGATTCATTTTCAAACTTCTTTAAAATCTTAATACTTATTTCTAGTTTATTTGTCTTAAATACATCCAAAAATTATATTATTGATAAAAAATTAGATAAATTTGAGTATCCCATAATAGTATTATTTTCAATTCTAGGTATGTTTTTTATGGTTAGTTCAAATGATATTATTGTATTTTATTTAGGCCTAGAGCTACAATCTTTGTCACTTTATATATTAGCTTCAATTGATAGAGATAACTTAAAGTCATCAGAGTCTGGTATAAAATATTTTATTTTAAGTGCGTTGTCGTCTGGTTTATTATTATATGGATGTTCTTTGTTATATGGTTTCTCAGGATCAACAAATTTTGATTTAATAGCAAATGAATTAAATAAAGAAAATATTGGTGCAGTTTTTTCGATGGTATTTATTTTAGTAGGATTAGCATTTAAAATATCAGCAGTACCATTTCACATGTGGACTCCAGATGTTTATGAAGGGGCCCCAACATCGATAACAAGTTACTTTGCTGTAGTTCCAAAAGTTGCGGGTTTAGCAGTGCTAATTAAATTTATGTTAATTCCTTTTTCAAATATTTTATCAGAATGGCAGACTATAATAGTTTTCATATCTATAGCATCAATGATACTAGGAGCTGTAGCTGCAATAAGTCAAAAAAATATAAAAAGACTTTTGGCATATAGTTCAATAGGACATATAGGATATGCATTAGCAGGTGTAGCTACTGGAAATATCTCCGGATACCAAAGTGCAATTATTTACATTTCTATTTATGTAATTATGAATATTGGGATTTTTTCATGTTTATATTTATTAAAAAAAGATGGTGAATATAAAGAAAATATTTCTGATTTATCAGGAGTTTCTAAGAAACATCCTTTATTAGCCATTTCATTTTTAATAATATTATTTTCACTTGCAGGAATACCCCCATTAGGTGGATTTTTTGCCAAATTTTATGTTTTTTCAGCAGTTATAGAACAAAAAATGTTTACACTTGCAATAATAGGTTTGTTAACGACAGTTATATCGGCTTTTTATTATTTGAAGATTATAAAAATAATATATTTCGATGACAGTGCAATTACATTTGATGCTGTTAAAAATAAAAAAGCACAAGCTTCAATTTTTATAAGCTGTAGTATTTTACTAACTTTCTTCCTATATCCTTCAATTTTGAATAAATTGGTTGTTTCATTATTTATAAATTAATGAAAATTAAATTATTACGATTTAAAAGTGTTAAAAGCACCAATGATATAGCTTTAAAACTAGTACAAAAAAAAAGCTCAAAACCCACAATGATTGTTTCTGAAATTCAAACAAAAGGAAGAGGAACAATGGGTAAAAAATGGATTTCACAAAAAGGAAATCTATTTATTTCAATTTTTTTTGAAATGAACCAAAAAAATATTAATTTTAAGCATTTTGCATTTTTGAATGCATTTTTATTAAAAAATGCTCTTTCAAAACAATCTGCTAAAAAAATAAAAATCAAATGGCCGAATGACCTGATGCACAACAATAAGAAAATATGTGGAATATTACAAGAGGTGGTGAATTATAAAGATAAAAGATACCTCATTGTTGGAATAGGGGTCAATACAAATCTAGATCCAAAAAACAAAGGTTTTTTATCAACTTCCTTAAAAAAATTAATGAATAAAAACATAGATAATAATAAGGTTTTAAAAAATATAAAAAATATATATGAAAAATTTTTAATTAAAGCAAAATATTATTCATATTTAAAACTAAAAAGAACATATAATAAAACATGAATTATTTAGTTGGTGATATTGGCAATACTTCTACGAAAGTGTGCATTTTAAATGATAAATTTAAAATAGTAAAATCTTTTTACTTTGAAACAATTAGAATTGATAAAAAAAATTATCTTAATAAACTTTTAAATAATTACTTAAATAAAAATTTAAACCCAAATTTATTATTTTCAAGTGTAGTTCCAGCCACATATAAAAAAATAAAAAAAATTTTTAAACCTACAAAATTCAAATTATTTGAAATTAAAGACTTTGATCTAGATAAAATTATCAAAATTAATGTTAAAGATAAAAATCAATTAGGATCAGATAGAATAGCTAATGCTATAGGCGCTAAAAAATTTAAAAACTGTTTAGTTTTAGATTTTGGAACAGCAACAACTTTTGATGTAATTAAAAATGAAGTTTACGAAGGTGGCGTAATAGCCCCAGGAGTAAATCTTTCAATAATGAACTTAAATAAGAGCACCGCCTTGCTCCCACTAATTAATCTTAAAAAAAATCAAAAAAATTATGGCAAAAACACAAAAGAAGCCTTAAATGCCGGATTTGTTTGGGGGTATGAAGGTTTAATAAATAACATTATTAATAAAATAATTTCCAGAGAAAGAAATAATTATAAGATTATATTAACAGGAGGATACGCAAATTTTTTCAATAGTATAATTAAAAAAAAGATATCTATTGATCAAGATATTACTATCAAAGGAATAACAAAAGTTTATAAAGAATTTATATGAATAAAGAAGAATTAATTTTTTGTCCTCTTGGAGGTTCAGGTGAAATAGGCATGAATATGAACCTTTATGCATACGGAAAAGAGGATAATCAAAAATGGATTATTGTTGATATGGGTGTTACGTTTGCTGATGATACAATCCCGGGCGTAGATTTAATCATGCCCGATCCTGGTTTCATAATTGACAAAAAAGAAGATTTATTAGGTATTGTTCTTACCCATGCACACGAAGACCATATTGGTGCTGTTGCACATATTTGGCCAGAGTTAAAATGTAAATTATACGCAACGCCTTTTACCGCCTCATTGCTTACCGAAAAATTTAAAGAAAAAAAAATAGATATTTCATCTTTTCTTAAAATCGTTCCATTAAACAGTCAAATCAAGCTTGGAGCTTTTGAAATCGATTTTGTTACTCTTACCCACTCCATTTTAGAACCTAATGGTTTAAGTATTAAAACCCCTTTGGGAACAATTTTACATACAGGTGATTGGAAAATAGATCCTAACCCATTAATAGGGAATAAAATTGATGAAGAAAAATTGAAAAAAATTGGTAATAGCGGAGTCTCAGCAATGATTTGTGACTCAACAAATATTTTTAGTCCTGGGAGAGCAGGATCTGAGTCTGATGTGAGGGATAGTTTATTAAGAATTATGGAAGCAAAAACTAAAAGAGTATTAGTCACTTCATTTGCCTCAAATGTGGCCAGAATGGAAACCATTTTTTATTGTGCAAAAAAAACTGGACGATCTATTTGCCTAGTAGGTAGATCAATGCATAGAATATATAAAGCAGCGAAAAAATGTGGTTATCTAAAAGGTCTAATAGAACCATTAGAGCCAAGAAATGCAAAAAAAGTTTCAAAAAATAAAATTCTTTATTTAGCAACTGGTAGTCAAGGAGAGCCTATGGGGGCTATGAACAGAATAGTTAATGGATCACACCCTGATGTTTTTTTAGAAGAAGGTGATTGTGTTATTTTTTCTTCAAAAATTATTCCAGGCAATGAAAAAAAACTATATAATTTACAAAATCAAATTGTAAGAAACAATATTGAAATCATTAGTGAGGAAAATGCATTTGTGCATGTTTCAGGTCACCCTAATAGAGATGACTTAAAAGATATGTATAAATGGGTTAAACCAAAAAGCATAATCCCCGTTCATGGAGAGCATAGACACATGCAAGAACACGTAAGTTTTGCAAAAGAGATGCAAATACCCAAAACTTTACTTATTGAGAATGGTGATATCATCAAGCTATTACCTGGAAATGCACCTCAAATTATTGATAAAGCACCGTCTGGAAGAGTTTATCTTGATGGAAGCATTAATGTTGAAACAGACTCTCAATCAATTAAAGATAGAAAAAATTTATCAATAAATGGATATTTAGAAATAACTCTTTTAGTCGCTAATAATGGAAAAATAAAAAAACCTATTATTTCATTTAGAGGAATTCCCGAAAATCAAAATAATGAGCCCTTTATTTTTGATATGGAAGATGAGATTTTTAATATCTGCAAAACTTTTTCATTAGAAAATAAAAATCAACAAAAAAACTTAATAGAAACCATTAAACAAAATTGCAGAAGAATTATTAGAGAAAAAACAGGAAAAAAACCTTTTACAAATATTAATATAGTGAGAATTTAGTGGGTATTACTGGATCAATAATAATCTATGTATTGATTTGGTGGATGATTTTCTTTTCTATTTTACCCGTAGGAATACAATCTAAAAAAGAAAAATTTAAAGAACGGATAGAAGGAATAGACCCAGGGGCTCCAAATAATCCTAAAATAGGCAAAAAATTTTTAATTACCACAATAATTACTTCTATAATTTTTATTGTTATATATTATCTTGTAAAGTTTAATTTATTAAATTTAAGAGAATACTTACAATAATGTATCTTTCAAAATTATTTATACCAATCATAAAAGACCTGCCTGCTGAAGCAAAAATTAAATCACATCAATTAATGCTAAGAACAGGCATGATTAAGCAATCATCAGCTGGAATTTATTCATGGCTGCCTTTAGGTTTTAAAGTAATGAAAAAAATTGAACAAATAGTTAGAGAAGAACAAAATGACATAGGCGCACAAGAAATGTTAATGCCAACAATTCAATCTTCAGAAATATGGAAAGAAAGTGGAAGATATGAAGATTACGGTGAAGAAATGTTACGAATTAAAGATCGTCAAGGTAGAGAAATGTTATATGGACCCACAAATGAAGAATTGATAACAGACGTTTTCAGAGCAAGTGTAAAATCCTACAAATCACTTCCACAACTTTTATACCATATTCAATGGAAATTTAGAGATGAAATAAGACCAAGATTTGGCGTTATGCGGTGCAAAGAATTTTATATGAAAGATGCTTATTCTTTCGATCTAACCGATGAAGACGCAAAAAAATCTTACAATAAAATGTTTTTTTCATATTTAAAAACTTTCAATAGACTGGGTTTAAAAGCTATACCAATGGCTGCAGATACAGGTCCAATAGGAGGTGATCTTTCTCACGAGTTCATTATATTAGCAGACACTGGTGAAAGTGAAATATATGCAGATAAAAAGATATTTGAAATAGATTTAAATAAATATTCAGCAACCGAAGACTCACTTAAAAAAATGAGAGAAGATTTTACAAACATTTATTCAGTTACAGATGATAAATATGATGAAAAAGAATTTAATATAAAAGTAAAAAAAGAAAATCAATTGAAAACTAAAGGTATTGAAGTAGGCCATATTTTTTATTTTAGCGATAAATATTCCAAACCTATGAATTGTCTAATAGATGATAAAAATGGAAAAAAAACTTCCGTAAAAATGGGTTCTTATGGTATTGGTGTTTCAAGACTAGTGGGTGCAGCAATAGAAGCAAATTATATTAATGATGTAATGAAATGGCCCAAATCAATTACTCCTTTTGATGTAGTTATTATTCCTAGTATAAGCAAAAACAATAAAGAAAATTTAGAAAAAGCAGAAAAAATATATAAAGCATTAAAAAAACAAAATGTTGACGTATTGTTAGATGATGTTGATGAAAATATGTCAAATAAATTTAAAAAACATGATTTAATAGGGGTCCCTTATCAAATTATAATTGGATCAAAATCTGAGGAAGATAAATTTGAGTTTAAAGAGTTAAATTCTCAAAGCGAAATTTTAAACTTAAATGACATCCAATCAAAACTAAAAAAATAAAAATTGTTTACAAAAGTTGAAAGATTAATTTCATCAAGGAATTTAAGACCCAAGAAAAAAGAGGGTTTTCTTAAAATTATTTCAATTTTTTCATTTCTTGGCATCATGTTAGGAGTAGCAATTTTAATAATCGTTATGTCTGTAATGAACGGTTTTAAAACCGATCTTACAAAAAAAATTTTAGGATTGAATCCACACATAGTAATTCAACCTAATAGCTTCATCATAGATGATAAATATATTTTAAAATTGAAAAATGAATTTCCAGGTATAAAGGTAAGCAAGTCTTATTCAGGTGAGGGTATTATAATTAATAATGATAACGCTAAAGGTGTTATTTTTAAAGGAATAGATAAAGATGAAAAAAAGTCTATTGAATTTTTAAATAAAAATGTAACGAGTGGAAATGTAAACGCTTTTACAAAAAACCAAGTTTTTATAGGAACAGAATTAGCCTATAATTTAAATCTAAAAAAAGGTGATAAAATAAACCTAATGTCTTCAGCTTTTGTAGCGACGCCATTAGGCAGTTTACCAAAACAAGAAAGTTTTAATATTGGTGGAACTTTTACTACAGGCTTTTTAGAATTTGATCAAAATTTTGTTTTTTTAGAAATACAGGATGCTCTTTCAATTTTTGATAAAGAAGAAAAAGATCAAAACGTCGAAATATATTTAAAAGATCCCTTAAAAGCAAATCTAGTAAAAAGTAAAATAGAAAAAATTAATCCAAATTATTTTATTTATACATGGTCAGATTTAAACAAATCTTTTTTTAGCGCATTAAAGGTAGAGAGAAATGTTATGTTCATTATACTAACACTGATTGTTATTGTTGCTGCATTTAATATTATATCAGGGCTGACTATATTGATAAAAAACAAAACTAAAGAAATTGCTATTTTAAAAACCTTAGGTCTAAGCAATAATTCAATTAAAAAATCTTTTTTTTTGACTGGTTTCTCCATAGGTTTTTTTGCAACAATTAGTGGAATTTTTTTAGGAATTGTATTTTCGTATAACATTGAAAAAATAAGAATTATTTTATCCTCAGTATTTAACTTAGAGATTTTTCCAACAGATATTTATTTTTTAGAAAAGTTACCAAGTGAAATTAGTTTTTTTTCCATTTCAATAATATTTATTTTATCGTTAACAGTATCGGCCATTGCTTCATATTTACCGGCAATGACTATTTCAAAAATGAAAACTTTTAGAGCTTTGAAATATGAATAAAATCTTACTAGAAACTATTAATATTAAAAAAACTTACGAACATATTAATGGAAATATTACTCTTTTTAACAACTTGAATCTTAAAATTCAACATGGAGACCTTATTGCACTTGTAGGACCATCTGGCTCAGGAAAGTCATCTTTGCTTCACTTATTTGCTTTACTTGACGATCCAACAAAAGGAAAAGTACTAATTAATAATAAACAAACAAGCACTTTAACAGAAAGTCAAAAAGATGAAATTAGAAGAGAAAATATTTCTATTATATTTCAAGATAACAATTTATTAACAGATTTTACAGCCCTAGAGAATGTAATGATGCCTTTGCTTATAAAAGGAGAAAATAGAGAAAAAATTTTGGCTAAAGCTAAAAAAATATTAAAAGATGTAAAAATTTTAAATAGATCAAATCATTTTCCATCAGAACTTTCTGGAGGAGAACAACAAAGAGTAGCTATTGCCAGAGCGTTAATTGCAGAAACGAATTTGATCTTAGCGGATGAGCCTACAGGTAATCTAGATTTCAAAACTTCAAAAGAAATATTCTCATTATTTCTTAAATTAAAAAAACTTAAAAAAACAATTATTTTTGCAACTCATAATAGAGAACTTGCCAACAGGGCTGATTACAAGTTGTTTATTTCAAAGGGTGATATAAAACGAGTTAATGCCCGTTAGTGACAAAAGTTTTAATAACATAAAAATTCATACTCAATATTCAATTTGTGAAGGAGCTATAAAAATAGACGATTTAGCTGATTATTGTAAATTACACAAAGTCAAATCAGTAGGTCTTGCTGATAGTTACAATTTATGCGGCGCGTTAGAGTTTTCAGAGAAGTTATCAAAAGTAGGAACACAACCCATAATTGGAACACAAATAAATATAAGGTATCAAAATATAATTGGAAAAGTAACTTTATACGCCACATCAGAGCTGGGATTTAAAAATTTAACAAAATTATCGTCATCAAGTTATTTAAAAAATAATGTGACAGATGTTCCATCTTGCGATCTAAATAACTTGATATCACATAATAAAGATTTAATTTTACTAACAGGTAACTATTATAATTTTTTTGGAAAATTATTTTACGCAAATAAAATTAAAGATTGTGAAAAAATTATAAAATCTTTAAGGGATCATTTTAATGATAGATTATATTTTGAAATTCAAAGACATGGTGAGAATCAAGAAAAAAATTTTGAAAATTATTTATTAAACACATCTAATAAGTTAGAAATTCCTTTAATAGCAACACAAGAAGTTTTTTATTTATACGAAGAAATGTATGAAGCTCATGATGCACTAACTTGTATCGGAGAAAAAGAATTTATAGATAATAAAGGTCGCTTTAAATATAGCAATCAACACTTTCTTAAAAAAAATGAAGATTTGACAAAATTATTTTCAGATATTCCTGAAGCGTTAGAAAATAATTATAACTTTCATAAAAGATTTTATTATAAGTTGAAAAAATCTAAACCTATATTGCCTATGATTAATAATGCTCAAAGTAGCTCTCCTGAAGAAGAGTTAACAAAACAAGCTAAAGAAGGATTAGATCATAGAATTAAAAATTTTATATTAAAAAAAAATACAGATAAAACTTATGAGCAAATTAAAGTTATTTATCAAGACAGATTATTTCATGAAATAAATATTATAAATTCAATGGATTACGCTAGTTATTTTTTAATCGTTTCTGATTATATTAAATGGGCAAAGAAAAATTTGATACCAGTAGGTCCAGGTAGAGGCTCAGGTGCAGGTTCTTTAGTTGCATATTCTTTAGATATCACCGATTTAGATCCAATCGAATATGATTTAATTTTTGAAAGATTTTTAAATCCAGATAGAATATCAATGCCTGATTTTGATATAGATTTTTGTGAAGAAAAAAGAGATCAAGTATTTGAATATCTAAAAACTAAATACAAAGACGGTGTTGCTCACATAATAACATTTGGTAAATTAAAGGCTAGAATGGTTCTGAGAGATGTAGGTAGAGTTCTTGGTTTGCCTTATGGTCATGTAGATAAAATTTGTAAAATGGTCCCATTTGATCCTTCTAGACCCTTAACATTACAAGAGTCAATTGATAGAGAGCCAAGATTTAAAGAAGAAGTTAGAAATAATAAAAAAGTAAAAAAACTTTTAGAGTTATCTTTACAACTTGAGGGTCTAAATCGTAATATGGCAACTCATGCAGCTGGCGTAGTAATTGCTGGAAATAAATTAGCTGAGCAATTTCCGTTGTATGTAGATCAAAGTTCAAATTTGATTTTGCCATCTACTCAGTACGATATGTATTCATCAGAAAACGCAGGACTTGTAAAATTTGATTTACTTGGATTAAAAACATTAACTGTAATCGATAAGACTATAAAAAGATTAAAATTAAAAAATATCAATCTAGATATAAGTAAAATCAATCAAAATGATATTAAAGTTTTTTCACTTCTATCAACTGGTGAAACAACTGGATTGTTTCAACTTGAAAGTGCTGGAATGAGAGATGCAATTAAACAAATGAAACCAAATAAATTCGATGACATTATTGCGCTTGTGGCTTTATACAGACCTGGCCCAATGAGCAACATCCCAATTTATAATGATTGTAAAAATGGAATTAAAGAACCTGACTATATTCACCCGACATTGAAAGAAATATTAAAACCAACTTATGGAATTATTATATACCAAGAACAAGTAATGCAAATTGCCCAAACTTTAGCTGGTTTCACAGCTGGTGAGGCAGATATTCTAAGACGCGCTATGGGAAAAAAAAAGAAAGCAGAGTTAGATAAGCAAAAAGAAAGATTCATAAATGGCGCTTTAAAAAATGGAATTGCTAAGGATGTTGCTAATTTTGTATTCACAAAAATCGAACCTTTTGCTCAGTATGGTTTCAATAAAAGTCATGCCGCAGCATATGCTTTAATTGCTTATCAAACAGCTTATCTAAAAACTTATTATAAAGAAGATTTTATAGCAGCGACAATGTCCACTGAATTAACCAATACATCTAAGCTTAGAGAATTTGTTGAAGAATTAAAAAGATTGGATATTGATATAATTAGACCTTCAATTAATAAATCTTTTGCTGAATTTAAGGCCATTGAGGGTCAACTTTTTTACGGTCTTGGTGCAATTAAAAGCGTTGGGTTTGAAGCTATCTCAAATATTTTAGAAGAAAGGAAGAAAAATGGTAAATATAAAACTTTTGGTGATTTTATTAACAGGGTTAATGCAAAAGATGTAAATAAATTACAATTAGAAGGCTTGGTAAAGGCAGGAGTATTTGATGAATTTGATAAAGATAGAAATAAAATCTTAAATTCAATACCAAAAATAATACAACAAATAAAAAATATCAATGATGATAAAGAAAATAATCAATCAAATCTTTTTGAAAATCAAGATGACTCTCACATAGAATTTGATTTCTTGCCACATAAACCTTGGTCACAAAAGGAACTTTTAATGGAAGAATTTAAATCTTTAGGGTTTTATTTATCAGATCATCCGCTAAATGAATATCATGAGATATTTAACCAATTAAATATAACCTCTTATAATCAATTTTATGACAATAATAACAGTGAGGGTTTAGTGGCAGGAACCATAATGTCGATAGTAGAAAAAAAAAGCGCGAAAGGAACTCCATATGGAATAGTAAAATTTAGTGATATGAACGGTGAATTTGAACTATTCTTGTTTGCTGAAATACTGGTCTCTAATAGAGAAAAACTCATAGAGTCAGAGTCTTTTGTATTAACTTTGCAAAAAGACAGAATAGTAAATGAAACTTCAAAGAAGAGAATTAACGTTAAAAAGATATTAAGTATAGATGATGTTATTAATAAACCTTACACAAAAGTAACAATTGAATTGAAGCCTAATTATAATTTAAGTGAAATTAGTGAGCTTTTATCAGTAAATGGAGAAACAGAAATTAATTTAGTCTTAAAAGATCAGAAAAATCACGCCTATTACTCTCTTCAAAATAATAGAAAATTTGATTTAAAGCACCTTAAAGCCCTCAAAGCCAAGGAATACGTGGAAAAAATAATTTTTTAGAGTGTTGATTTTTTAGCCTGTTTGTATATATCAGTGAGTAATTTCGCACACAGTTATAAGGGCATAGCCCTACCGGTCCATTAAATTGGAGTTACTGTGGTGGATTAACCGGAAAAATATATGAACGTACCAAAAGTCGACATTAAACAATTGCTAGAAGCTGGCGTGCACCTAGGCCATAAAACATTAAGGTGGAACCCAAAAATGAAGAAATATATTTTTGGAGAAAAAAATTCAATTCACATTATAGATTTAACCCAAACAGTTGATTTTCTCAAAAATGCTTTAGTACAAGTTCATAAAGTTATTTCAAGTGGAGGAAAATTATTAGTAGTTTCTACAAAAAAACAAGCGTCAGAGCAAGTGAGTAAACTAGCAGAAGAAACAGGTCAATATTTTGTTAATTATAGATGGCTGGGTGGAATGCTTACAAATTGGAACACAATACAAAATTCAATTAAAAGATTAAAAAAATTAAACGAACAACTATCAAAAGAAAATCTTGGTTTTACAAAGAAAGAAATTCTAAAATTTGGCAAAGAAAAAGAAAAACTTCAAAGATCACTTGGTGGAATTTCTGAAATGAAAAAAACACCTGACTTAATTTTTATAATCGACACCAATATAGAGTCTTTAGCTGTAGCAGAGGCAAAAAAATTAGGTATCCCAATTGTTGCAGTGTTAGATACTAATTCGGACCCAACAGGTATAAATTTTCCGATCCCAGGAAATGATGACGCAAGAAGATCAATAAACCTTTATTGTGAATTATTAAAAAGCACTATTAAAGATGCTGAAAAATACATCAAGGGCTCTGAGGAAAAAGAAGAAAAAAATAAAAAACCTGAACTAAAACAAAAATAATTCTTAAAATTATTAAATGTCAAATAAAGATTTATTAGATAACATTAAAAAACTCAGAGAGATGACTGGTGTCGGATTTAAAGACTGTAAGGTAGCCTTAGATGAAACAAAAGGCGATATAGAAAAATCAGTTGAATTTTTAAGAAAAAAAGGAATAGCTAAAGCTTCAAAAAAAATGAACAGAACAGCTTCTGAGGGTTTAGCTTTAGTAAAAGAGGTAAATGGTCAAATTTCAATAATTGAAATTAATAGTGAAACAGATTTTGTAGCAAAAAATCAAGATTTTATAAATTTTTGTAAAGAACTTTCGGATATCAATTTTACTTCGAAAGGTAACCTGGAAAATTTAAACGCATCAAAAATGGCCAACGGAATTTTGGTCAAAGATAATTTGGTTAATCTTATAGCTAAAATAGGTGAAAAAATTACAATTAGAAGAACTAATTTTTTTGATAGTACAGTTGGATCTAATTATTTTTATGTTCATTCTGCAATTGAAAAAAATATTGGTAAAATAATTTCTGTGATAAAATTAGATGGAATTGTAAAAGGTAAAAATGAGGAGATCGGCATAAAAATAGCTATGCATATTGCTGCCTCGAACCCTTTAGCTATAGATAAAGACGGCATTGATAAAAATGTTGTTGATAAAGAACTAGAAATAATTAAAGCAGAAATAACTAATTCAGGAAAACCGGCAGAAATGGCAGAGAAAATTTCAAAAGGAAAAATATCAAAATTCTTGAACGATAACTCGCTCTTAAATCAAATGTGGATAATGGACCCTAAAAAGAGGGTTTCAGATATATTGAAAGAGTATTCTACGGGTAATGAAATTAAAGTCTTAGACTTTGTTAAATACAAAGTTGGAGAAGGAGTTTAAAAATTGAGTAACGAGTTTAATGAAAACAATTATTCATCTAAGATGGATAAGAGCATTCATTCTTTAAAAAAAGATATTTCAACATTAAGGACAGGCAGAGCAAATACAAGTATGCTTGATACCATTAAAGTAGATGTTTATGGACAGTTGATGCCAATTGAACAATTAGCTACAGTTAGCGTTCCAGAAGCGAGGCTAATCTCAGTACAAGTGTGGGATAAGGCAAATACACCCTTAATTGAAAATGCTATCCAAAAATCAGAACTTGGCATTAATCCTCAAATTGATGGTCAAATAATAAGATTGAGAATTCCTGATTTAACAGAGGAAAGACGAAAAGATTTAATAAAAGTTTTAAAAGGAATGGGCGAAAAAGGAAAAATAGCTATTAGAAATATTAGACGAGAAGCAAACGAGGAATTAAAAAAAAAATTAAAAGATAAAGTTATTTCTGAGGACATAAATAAAGAGTTCGAAAAAAATATACAAAAAATCACTGACTCAAATATTGAAAATATTGAAAAAATTCTAACTGAAAAAGAAAAAGAGATCAGTCAGATATGAACAAACTAAACCATGTCGCCTTTATCATGGATGGCAATGGCAGGTGGGGAAAGAAAAAAAGTAAAGGTAGAAATTACGGACATTTAAAAGGTGTAGAAACGGTTAAAAGAA
>Ga0233444_10002106_pt1 | contig 21311 bp, 9 predicted proteins | sample SI_124_October20_6_FD_182792 | JGI IMG/M metagenome (GOLD analysis project Ga0233444, IMG submission 182792) | Seawater microbial communities from Saanich Inlet, British Columbia, Canada - SI_124_October2016_10_MG | ecosystem: Environmental > Aquatic > Marine > Inlet | place: Canada: British... | reverse complement strand
AAGAAGATTTTCGTTCTGTCAATTCGCACATCGAATTCCTGTTAAAAAAAGCGCTTAAGCAAGGGCGGCGTGAAGATGAAAGTGAATGAAGGCATACACAGTTTGAAGTAGCAATTTCCCTACGTCCAAATATGTCAATGCAGAAAAACGTACTAGGCCAAGATATCGGCGAGTGCTCCTGTAAACCAATGACTGGTTGGTACAGAGATGGCAGTTGCAAGACCGATGAGATGGACAGAGGTTCTCACACTGTGTGCTGTATTGTCACACCTGACTTCCTAGAATTTGCTCGCTCGAAGGGAAATGACTTGGTCACACCAGCTCCGCAATTCAACTTCCCGGGTCTTAAACCGGGAGACTCTTGGTGTGTATGCGCTAGAACTTGGCTTGATGCTCTCAATCACGGGAAAGCATGCCCTGTCGACCTTGAAGCTACTAACATCAAGACACTTGAGATAATTCCCTTAGAATTACTCGAAGACAGAGCAGTGTGATCATTCACTCTCGCTAATTGGTGAGTTGACCAAGACTGGTACCTTGGATTCTCCTACAAACTTCTTCGCATCTTGCTTTAGGAATGGAGTGTAGAGGGCAGGCAACAAGAACAAACTTGAGACCAAAGCTAGAACGATTGCTACAACAAACACTTGTCCAAACAATTGCAAAGGAACAAGTGATGAGAAGTTCAGTACAGAGAAGCCACCGGCAGTAGTCAATGCTGCACCAAACATAGCACGGCCAGTAGTAGCCGCAGACTTAGTTGTCCAGTCAGCAGGGTCAGCATTAGGTGCATGTTCAACTTCTTCCTCCAGCCTGGTGGTGAAGTGAACCGCATAATCCACACCCAAACCAAGAGTCAGCGCTCCTATCGTGACAGTCTGCGAATTGAGTTGGTAGCCGCTTAATCCCATTATTCCATAAACCCAAACCACTACAACCATCAGAGGAATCCAAGTGACGAATCCTCTTGCAGCACCTCGAACGAAATCTTTCTGCCTTGCTGTGTTTATTCCGACTAGCATAATTAGAATCACTCCAGCAACTGTTGCAGTAGACAATACTGCAGAATCTGCAACATCTGCAGTGACCTGCGCTAAAATAAGTGACCTACCTGATATCTGAATCGAATATTCACCAACACGATCATCTTCTAGACTCGATAAGGAATCACTCAACTCACTTTCGAATTCAGCCGTGGCTTCCCAGTCAAGTGTTGCTGCTTGGAATGAGATTACGGTTTGTGTTGCGTCGTAATTCAGATTTCCAGAAGATACATTCCTTCCTTCTTCGGTTAGGAGCCAAATCTTGAGCATACCCCATGTGACATCAGAATCATCTAATTGATTCATCAAATTATCGAGTTCTGTATTAGTGGAACGAGATTCCTCTAAGATACCCCAAATCCCGGTAGGTAAGCCATTGATATCCTCTGATGCAGACAACTCATTCATGACATCATAATACACCGTTCTTCCTTCTTGAGAAATAATTTCACCATCTAAAACAACGTACAGAGGAGAAGGACTACTCTGGAACTCATCAGCAATCGTAAGGAAATCTTGGACTACTGGAACCGAATCATCAAAATTGTCCCTTGTATCAAATCCAACTTCTAACTGCTGGAATCCAATGAACATTGGAACTGATATTATCACCGTAACAATCACTACAAGCACAGGCGTCTTTGTCAATGAACCAATCCAAGTAGAGATTGGCCCGATATCGTTCTTACCTGATTTTTCAAGAGGCAACTTCTTTGGAGGTATTATCATCATCAGTGCAGGTAGTGCAGTGATACTCAGTAAATAGATGAAAAATAATCCAGTTGCAATTACTGTTCCAAAGGAAACTAAGAATTGTTGAGATGAGAAGCGGAATGACAAGAATCCAACCATATCTGTGAAGATTGCCACCAACAAAGCTGCTGATGTGAGAATAGTACCTCGACGAATTGCGACTCTTCTTGCTTCAATGGAGAAGTCACGTAATGTCATTCTACCTTGCGGGTCATTCTTTTCTTGGTCTTGCAATTCCTCTCTGATTCTAGCAACTACGTGTAAACCATAATCCACACCTATCGCAAGTAGTAAAATTGGAATTGAGTTCATTGCCGCATTGAATACCATATTTACTCCGAACAAGGTAAGTAACCCTGCCATGCCATATGTAGCCAGTATCGCCAAGACTGTCAACATCAATACATTCGCAGTATCTCTCTTACTGCGGAATTTTGTCCACAAAATAAATCCGAGAAGAAGAAGACAAATCGAATTTAGAATTGCTAGTTCTTTTCCTAGGTTAGAGTTCTGTCCTGTTGAAAGTTGCGAGAATGAGAATACGGATAAATCGGAGTCATCGGTTTCATCTTCTGCTTGTTCAGCAAGTTCTTCAGCCCACTCAGATATCTTGATTTGAACATCTCCAATTACATCAAGATCATGCGCAGCCGGATCAGTATTTACCACGAACGTTGTCAACACAGGTCCATCTGATTCCCATGGCTCACCAGAATCATCTGCGGGCAGATTCGAGATCATCATGGCTCGATAATCGATTGATTGCAGACCCATCAACAATCCCAACTTACCAGATATCGGCCCTGAAACTGCTGCGATTTGACTAGCATTTTCTCCTTGAGAGAGTCCGTTCAATTGCCCTATCATCAATCCTAACGATGATAATAAATTATTTCCAGAGTCTAAACGAACCAACCAATCGTTTGGGTTACCTGGCTCCCAAGCACGAAGTTCATCAGAGGTAATTAGGCCTGGAGAAGGGATGGAGTCACTCGTTGTTGATAGAATATCCAAGTTCTCCTGAAGTGTGGAATCATTGGAACTAGCAACTCCTGATATTGCCGAGTTCATCTCGGAAATCCAAGTTGATGCTGAGTCTATGTCTTGCAGATTGTGCCATTGCATTGCTGCACTTGCCATCCCACTGTTAGCCTGTATACCGAATAGCGGATACTGATATTCATCTAGATCTGGATGCTCAAGGAGTATCGCTTCCAGTGTTGCAAATTGTTTCCATGTATCCTCTTCATACAAATCTCCGGAATCGATTTCGTCGATGAATCGAATGAAATCGATAGATGCTTGGTACTCATCCTCTACCTCATTGAGTAACCTTACGGTCTCATTATCAGGGAAGAATGCATCTTCACTGTTATCGAAGTTTATGAACATTGCATTAGGCGTTAGTGCCAGTATCATTACGGCAATTATCCCCAATGTTGTTTTCGGACGTTCAGAACTGAATTGCGTCATCTCATTGAATATGTTCTTCAAAAAATCAACCCTACCTTACTCTCTGAGAGTTTATTGGTTATATTGTCTTGTTTAAAATCTATCAAAATAATCGCAAATGTTTGACTTACATTTGGTTGCGAGTTCACCAGATTATACATCCAGTCATCATTGGGAGAGGTCCTTGACTTTCTCAACCAGGTCCATTCGCCTTAGGCGCCACACCCCGATTGGAGTCATTGCTACTGCGATGAGGACTACCATCCCCATCAGCTGGTAGGCAACACTAGGGATTACTACTATAGGAACATAGAATTGCCATGATGAGAAGGATGCTGCCAGCCCAACTGCACCACCATATGCGAACAAAACACCTACTAAACCTCCAATTATACCGATGAGTAAACTCTCGAATAACAGCATAGTTCCAAGACGCTTGGTTGATGCACCTAACACTCTTAATGTTGCAAGTTCGAAATCACGTTCTGCTACATTCATAATCATGGTATTAAGCATCACAGCAATAGTGAAAAGCAGTCCAAGATACATGATGGCTTGGAATATTTTTGTTTGATCTCCGATTAACGAAGTTATTCCATCAATGATATCTTGCCGTTCAACTATACCGACTGAGACTTCGCCTAGTTCGGTATTTACTTCAACTCCATCTGGCAAATCAAGATAAACCGAAGTTGCATTTATTCCAGTAATATCACTTAAATCACTTCGTAAGAAATACATTGTTCTAGACATCTCACCTCTGGTTATACCAACGATTTCAACATCTGTTTCCACACCGTTGATAGAAACTGTTTGAGAATCTCCCAACTCCCATGACAGGAATTCCATGGCTCCTTCATCCATCATAACTTGGAACGCATCGCTATCATTACTCGGGGCATCTCCATCTAGTAGGTTTACTTGCCTCATCCCATTTTGATAATTATTTAATCCAACGAGAGTGAATATTCTTTCAATTCCACTATCATCCTCGACACTACCTAACGGCATTTCAATCAGCAACTCAGAGGTTGCTGAAACATTACCTGCCCACTCTAGCACAGGGCCTTCACCATCAGGATTGATGAAAACCTGGGCATCCCATGATTGATCATCCTCTATCCCACTGAGCAAGGTGTCTTCCAAACCGGCTGACATCATTTGTATCGAGCCGAAGAGCATCAATGAAATTCCTACTGCCAAGAAAGTCATTGAAAGACGAATCGGTTTTCTTACACTTGACCGAATAGAGAGACCCAGAGTTGTCGGCATCCATGAAGTTAGTTTTCTCAGAGTGTTGGAACCTACTCGCATTTCGGTTTGACCACTCAATACTTCTAATGGATCTAATCTGCTAGCTTTCCATGCAGGTAATGTTCCTGAAAGAAACACAATAACCATTGTTGGAATAATTACGGTCGCGTAAGTTGAGATTGGAATCGACCTCTCTATAATTGGCACACCGATTATATCTTCATAGAAATCTAGCATCCAATTCATTCCCGATGGACCGGCTAGACTGCCAAGAAGGCATCCGAATGCTCCAATTGCAACAGGAGCAATGAGGTAGCCAGTCATCAAAGACTTTCTTTCAACCCCGAGTGTTCTAAGGACTGCTATTTCTTTCGATTGACTTTGAACAAGACGCTGTAAACTCAGAACAATTGTGATAGACGCAATCGCTGCAATCATAACTGTGAATGGAATTGTTGTTCTCTTTGATGCTTCTAAATCTTGTCGCATGACTTCGACTTGTTCATTCTGCCCACGATCTCGAACTCTGGCATCCAATTCAGTAGAGTTGAGAGAATTTTCCACATAGAACTTGATTTCATCGATTTCATCTCCTTCGTATTCTTCAGTGTCTGGTAAATCGAATGACGGATTTCCTTCAACATCCAGAACAATCATGTTACTAGTCCCTAATACATCACCAGTGAGTCTAGAAATCCCCGAATCTGACAGATAGCCAACGACATATTCCCCTTCATCAGGCGGGAACATCGAACCTTCAGGAGCCATTAGTACATGCAATGGATGGTATCCAATTCCAACAACTGTGAAATCGGCACTATTATTCCCTGCACCGATTGTAACTTCACTACCAATCTCAATTCCAAGTGCACCTGCTACGTGTGCATCGATAACGATTTCATCATTAGCAACTGCAACTCTTCCTTTTGAATGGCCTTCAGGCATCCAAATTCGGTCGCTATTGGCATCGGAAGGAATTCCATGCCAAAGTGAATTTATTATTTCTTGGTCATCCCCTTCACCATGGAACATAGCACCTGGTATGATTGTCCTACCTTCACAAGAATCTAGAGACATTTCAGATGACTGTGCCAGGGAATCTTCTAATGAATTACAGAACGATTGAACTTGGTCTGGAGACCAAGATGTAGTTCGATTATCAATCCAGATATCTGCTAGGTTAGCTCCATCTTCATCATCTGCTTGCATCGAATCATACATGCCATCAAGGTTATGCGAATAGCCTCCAAAAGTAAGGCCAGCAAAAACTCCCACTGAGACCATAAAGACTACAGCTAAGAGACGTAATTTCGTCCTCCAAAGACTCCGAAACAATCGTTTATTCAGTAGTGCAGACATGGAACCACTCACTCTTCGTCCGATGCCTTCGTTAGTTCGTCAGAAACTATCTTTCCACTATCGATTCTGATCACACGAGTTGCATACTTTATCAGTCCCTCATCATGTGTAACAAAGACTGAAGTGATATTCTCTTCTTGACAAGCCTTAACCAGAGCAGTCATTACTTTTTGAGAAGTTTCAGTATCCAAATTCCCAGTTAATTCATCACCGAGTAGTAAATTTGGCCTCTTTGCAATGCTTCTTGCTATCGCTACACGCTGTTGTTGACCACCACTAATCTCTCCTGGAAATCTGTTAACTTCAGACTCTAAGCCTACTAGTTTCAACAGTTCAAGCGCTCTAGCTTCATCTTTCTTGCCTGCGATTTCTTGAATCAGCAAGATGTTTTCTAAGACTGTCAAATCCTGAAGTAGATTGAAGAATTGGAAAACATATCCAATATTCTCTCTTCTAAAAGAAGTCATTTTCTCAGAATGATTCCTCGGAACTTCTTCTCCTTGGAAAGAATAAGCCCCTCCTGTTGGGCTATCCAATGATGAGAGGCAATTTAGCAAAGTCGTTTTTCCTGAACCTGATGGACCAAGAAGAATTACTCGTTCACCCTGACTAATTTCAATGGTAACTCCATCGAGGGCTTTTACCACACCAGCAGGTGTTTCATAGTGGCGTTCCAAGTTTTCCATTTGCAATAATTTGTTCATATATTCACCTTCTAGTTTCAAAGAGTTGCTTAAACATCTCAAAGAATTTTTCAACCACTTGTTGTTCATCAACGAGTTCATTTTGCAACTCTTGCAATAGCCATACTTCGTACACTGTAGACATACGAGTAAGCACACTTAGTGGGATGTCGTTGCGTATTGCACCGATATGTACCCCATGCACAAGAATCGAAATTAGATCACCATACTCGCTCAAATCTTCACATTCGACATTCAATTTACAGACGATTGGATGTTCTGATCCCAGCGAAGCCATTTGTCTAATCAGAGACATAAGGAGTGGGTGTTGAAATGCATTATTCCACTGCCTTGAACATAATACTTTCATCGAATCCCAATACATTTCTATGTCATCTATTTTGGAAAATGAGACCACCTTTGAGGAGAAGCTGCCTGTAGCACTTACCTCATCGAGAATACAAGTTATGAACAAGTCCTCCTTGTTCTCAAAGTAGTAGTACATCGAGCCTTTTGAGATGCCAATCTTTTGGATAATTTTGTTGTACGAGGCATCTTCGTAGCCATGATTTGCAAACTCCTGCTTAGATACATCCAGTATCCTCTTTTTGAGGACTACATCGATGGAATCATAGCGTGCAAGAGGCATGTGACCATGTGGTTCGACCACCCAGTATAATATAAGATTTTTTATTTGTTTTTGATTGAATTCCAGCAACTTTGAGTCTTAGAACCATGCGTTGCTAACACAAATCATGGTGCCGGGAGCGGGGCTTGAACCCGCGACCTTCGGATGTCTCAGACATGAGAAGGGGCTTTGGTACGTCTCAATTAGTTCCGAAGAACTGCCCTATGAGTCCGACGCGCCACCAACTACGCCACCCCGGCAAGTAGTCCGCCCACCGTACACCCCTCTTTGAAGGATGCGGCCTTTGAAACTGGTACAAACAATGAAACTGGAGAAATGTATCTAGATTCTAATACTCATTTTTGACCGCAGCCTTCATCCACTGCCAACCATCCGCCGAACTGATGGTCGACATCAACACCGCCATGGCTGCAGCCGCAGCAGAGAGACGTAATCGCGGCGGAAAAGGTGACAAAGAGCGCAAAAAGAACCGCTCTGGAGCAGATATGGGAATCGAATCATTCGACCCTACGAAGCATGTGGCAAAAGAAAAAGCCGACATCAGATCAATGTGGCTTGTCATCTCATTCGCAGCAACAGTAGCTATTTTGATGAGATACTTTGCAATGCCTAAATCCCAAGACAATGCGGACATGCTATGGTTCATTCCAATGATGTGTATATTCCTACTACCTTCCCTTCATAGAGCTGTAATGTCTGAGAAATATGTAGAGCATTACACCAAAGGAACTTGGTTCAAAGCATCATTCTTGCATGTATTCACTTGGTTAGCGATTACATTTTTACTAACGAATGCTCCTTTCGCAGATATTGTCGCCCCTCAAGTCGATGATGGATGGGGCATGGTTTCATCCACTGAAGACGGGTTTGATTTCGAAGGTTCCGACGATGGAACTGTTCATCTCACTGAAGGATATACAGGAGAACATTATCTTGTACTAGCATTCAGTGACAATTATGATGCTGCAGATTCCGATTATACAATCACATTCGATGGAGTAGAAGTGAACAACTCTTGGGAACAAATGAGTGATAACGATACATTTTCTAAAGAAATGGATAGCGTTAGAGACCACGAAGACATAGATTTCCCTGTTGCAATCAAAATCGATGAAGGACTAGCAGTAGGCACCTACACCGTAACTATCGAAGTTTTCGAAGAAGGTGACCCATGGGAAAACACGAGAACTGTAGAACTCGAACTGGTAGTTGAAGAAGTTGAAGAAGACTCAACTGAGTAACTTCGATAATCTAGCAGTCAATGCATCCAACTGGATTGCTTCTCCGCCACCTTCCACCAATCTGAAATCGATTTCTGCCATCATTTCAGTAAGTTCCAACTTTTGATTTTCAGATAGGAAATCCGCACCATATAATTCTCGATGTAGTTGGTTGACGAAATCGGTTCCAGCAAGTCCGTATTTGTCTAGTAACTCACGCAATCTTCTTCTTGCAGCATGAAAACCATCCTGCCGACAAGCCATCAGGTACTGATGCAAGGATTCAGGAGGTGCGGTTGCGCTAGTTTCATAAATCAAATTACGTGAGATATTCTTCTCTAATGCTGCAGCGACTTGTAGGGCCGTAATCGCCTTACGAAGGTCACCTTGAGAGATTCTCACTAAAGCTTCAGCAGCCTCATCGTCAAGCCCAATACCTTCTGCTTTTGCAACAGCCTTTACTTGATCAGAAACTTCTACATCAGCGAGTGGCCTGAAACGGAAAACAGCACATCTACTTTGGATTGGTTCGATGATTTTACTCGAGTAATTACACGATAAAATGAAACGACAAGTCTGTGCATATTGCTCCATTATCCTTCTGAGCGCACCTTGTGCATCGTGGGTTAAAGCATCAGCTTCATCCAAGAAAATTATTTTGAAATCTGCGCCGCCATATGGAGCGGTTCGAGCGAATTGCTTGACCTTGGTTCTGATGCTCTCTAATTTACGCTCATCACTTGCGTTCATCTCAAGTAAATTGTTTCTAAATTCTGGACCGAAAACATCGCGTGTAAGCGCCATTGCAGCGGTAGTTTTTCCAGTACCTGGCGGTCCAGCAAAAAGTAGGTGCGGGAAGTCGGCTAGTTTTGCGTATGATGACAGTCTTTGGACAACAGAACCCTGCCCGCGAATATCTCCTACCGTCCGAGGACGATGGCGTTCAACCCATAACTCGCTCATACATTCCAAGGTCATGCAAGGACGAACTTGAACCTTCGCTTTCACCAATTCTGAGGACTAAACTCTCGGACACCCTACGGGTGTCCAGCCGAAAGGAAACTATACCCCTTCTTACAATGGGCCTCCGAGCCCAATGTCATCGAACACCTCCGACCGCCGCAGAATTGCAAGTTCTCTTATCCTGGCATTGATGTTTTTATTCGCTGATTTGGCACTGCCACAAGCAGTTCCGGAATGGAATGCCGACAGCCTAGAAGATGAAGCCACGATAGCACAAACGACGTACTCCTCTTCTGCATCAAAGGATACATCAATTGATTCCACCAGCCCTAACACCAATTTTGGTAGCGATGGTACTGTTGACTTTGGAATATCGATTAGTGGAGAATCTCGAATTCTAATATCATTCAATAACACAGTTCCAACAGGAGAAATGGTTACTGATGCAATACTCGAACTTACTTGTGGCATCGACCTTGCAGATGTCGATGACATCAAAATCTTCTCATCACGCATGAAGAAATCATGGGATGAGGGTAATGCAACTTGGAATAATCGAGATGTAGGAGTCGTTTGGGGAGTTAACGGAGCATACGATGATTCAGATCACGACACTTGGGAACCCCCTTTCAATGGATATGGAAATAACACATTCTCAATTAACGTTACAGCATTAGTTCAAGACGCAGTAATCAATTCAAGGTCGAGTATTGACTTATTACTTGCAGCATTTGGTCCCCTATACACTTGCCACCTTTCAGAATCCTCTGCAACAACCAAGAGGCCATCATTAGAAATCACCCACCAAAATGGAACTCATGCTAACGGTGGAACTCTGAATCCAAACTTCGTCGCAGACGGTGCTGCTCTTATGGATGCAGATTCATTCCTTCTATCTGCAGCATCTAACCCTGAATTGTCATGGGACTCAATGACTGGAGTTGATGCACAAGTTCAGTTATCACTAAGCCAAGATTTCATAGCAGGTGCTGATGATACTTGGTATTACAATACCCAAGACAATTCAACTCTGTTCTCCTTGAGTGCTGGAACTGGAAGTATGTCAGTTCCTAGCGGAGACGAATTGTCTAACTCCACAACTATGCACTACAGAATGCGTTCAATCGATTCTACCGGCACAATAGGCGAGTGGAAAGTTGGATACTTCCATCTTCCAGAACATGATGTCCAAGAGGTAGGAAATTACGGTAAAATATCTATTGATTATCAGGACCTTGGGTTAGGAGTTTCAACTATCGAAGAGACATTTATTGATTCTTCAAATGCTCTTAAAAACACCAATATGGGATCTAATTCAAACATGAAAATAGGTTCATCTTCCAGCTCAAACCAATACGGTCTTATTAGATTGAACATGGATGATATAGGTCTGCACGACAATTCGACTATTATCTCTGCTAACATGGTGATGGAGCGTGTATCTTACTCAGGCTCCGCAGATGTATCTTTCCATATAATGAATGGCGAGGATTGGACTGAAGGTGGAGTTACTTGGAAAAAATATGATGGTACTTACTACTGGGATGATGGAGGAAGAACTCCTTCTATGTCAGTTGCAAGTTTTGAGGGTGACCAATCTTCATCAACAATTGAACCAAACCTTACTGTGGCGATCCAACACTGGATAGATCAAAATAATGCAATCAAGAGTTCGGGTGGAGTTGCGTCAAGATCCCTAGAATTGATGATGGTTGCATCCTCATGGGGAATTGATGAAACCACATCGCAACATGTTGACCTGTGCACTAAGGATGCATCCAATTGCGACGAACCTTATCTCGAGATTACCTATGACTGGGGATCTAGTTCACCCACAATTCCCACCCACCTTACACCACTTGACGGACACTCTGTTTGGAATCAAACCGGAGACAATCTATCTGGAAATGAAACCCCAACCCTAACTTGGGACGGGTCTATTCCATGGTCAGGAAATATGCTAATGCAATTGTCAACAGATTCAGAATATAGAGATATCATACATTCCTTTGACACTAGTACTTCAACAGAATTTGCACCATCTGACGGCAATTGGTCAATATCTGACTCTGACGCCTTGGACAGCGGAGTAATGTATCATTGGAGAATGGCTCAGTTAGATACTACTTCTAACCACCACTCATGGTGGGCAACATCATCATTCTTAGTATCTGGACTTGAATCAGAATACCTACAAGATGATGACCACAGACTACGCCTTTCTCACGGCAATGCGACTACTGCAGGTGATGCGCCTAATTGTGAAGACACATACATCGACAGTGGAACCCCATCTACAAATTACAACGGGGAGGATGAGATGCAGGTTTCATACAACACCTATCCATCTGAAACTTCAATTCTAATGGGATGTGACTTGACTAGTCACCTTCTTCCTGATGGATACGCAGTGAAAACTGCAACTCTAAAAATGAGATTAGCTGATTATCCATCTGGCTCTCCGAATGTTGCAGTCTGGGAAAACAGACAACATAACTGGACAGAAGAAGGTGCTACCTGGTCTTCATTTGACGGTTCTTCATCATGGGGAACATCAGGTGCCAAAGGATGGGAGCGCGCAGGATTACAAGACTCTGAAACATTGGACAGTTCTTACTCTGCTGGTGATTATGTAGAGTTTGACATCACATTAGCCGTTCAAAACGCAATGCGTGAAGACAGATCTGCCGATCTAATTATTGGAGTGCTTGGCATTGGAAGTGGAGCAGATAGAGATGCTCTATTCTACCCAAATCATGCTAACTCAGCCAGTAGACCTGAAATTTCATTCGTATATGTTCCAGGTTCTGATGCATTGCCAGCAGACCCTGTGCCTCAATCACCACTCAATGGTTCGTGGTCGGTTGATACAGGAATAAATCCAGCACCGAATGATTCACCTCAACTCACCTGGAACTACGTATCTTCTGGAGCATCTGTTGGAGGGTGGTCTATCGAATTAGATACATCTAGTAGTTTCAGTTCTCCAGATTTGTTGATGGTTACAAGTTGGACAGACACTGGATTTGACATTACCAACAGAACATACAATCTCTCTTCTTCCCTAGATACTGGTGAAACATGGCACTGGAGAGTTAGAGCAACGAGTACAACTAACCAAATTGGAAATTGGTCTAATGTATTCCACTTCTTGTTGCCAGACATTACTACATGGAGTATTGATTCAGACACCACGGCTATTGAATTGCATCATAGAGAAGCAATGCCATCACTGAATTTACCCAATTTCATTGACACTTGGGTAGCAGATTCGGGAGTAGGTTCTACGGCTGACCAATCATCATCTTCTACGTTCAAAGTTGGTACAAGCACTAGTGGCGAGGATGCTACAGGCTTGCTGAAAATTCCTCTAACTGAATTACCTAACCCGCAGAATGCTCACATTTCAGAGGCTGTTCTAAACTTGTATGCGCAATTCGGCTCCGATGTAGGTAATGCAATTTCTATTCATCCGGCATTGGTTTCTTGGAATACAAGTGCGAACGGTACAACATATGATGGAACAAATAATTGGTCATCTCCGGGTGCAATGGGAGCGAGTGACAGAGGAACTATGTCTGATATACAGACTAGTGCATCTGCAGATTGGATGAACTTTGACGTGACTGAATTAGTTCAAGATGCATTTGCAAATGGAGACTCTCACCTTTCACTAATGATAGTAGGATCTATCGATGAAGGACAGACCATATTCACATCAACAGACGGCAATAGCAATGAATTACCATGGCTCAACTTAACTTGGGTAACAGGTAATGCATCGACACCTGAAATTGCAGGGTCTAATGCTTATCCATTAAATGATGAAATCATATGGGACACATCTACCCACGCACTATTGCCTGGAAGCAATCCAAGTTTCACTTGGAATCACAACAACTCTTCCAATGTTGATGATTGGAGGATATTCATTTGGAATGACTACTCAGACGAGAGGGCTGGCTGGACAATGTATGACAGCCGTGACTCTTCAACAGGATGGGATGTTGACAACATGACATGGACTGCATCCAGTCTGTCAACAGGCGAATCATTCGAATGGTTCGTTCAACCAATTACTGATGACATCTTAGGAAGTCGTGGACATGAAACAATTTTCCACATACCTACCAGTACAGGTACCAGCATCAATTCAACCGATGCAAACATCTCTTTGCAGGAAGGGTTGATTGTCGAAGCTCTAGATTACCCAGCGATATTCATGGATACATATGTTGATTCTGGCGCTACAAATACTGCATATGAATCCAACTCAGACTTAATTATGGGGCGCTCGAATTTGACCAATTCACAAAACTATTACACTGAAACAATGGTGATGGTTAATTGGTCTAGTATGCCTATTCCTGGCAACCATGAATTCGTTGATGCATCATTAACTATGTACAAGTTAAGTGGAGGGCAAACTAATCTCGAAACTGCTAGAATAGCAATATGCGAACTCAGAGACAGCTGGGGGCAAAATGCTACTTTGAATGGCCCTAATGGAGCTGGTTCTTCATGGGCTAATCCAAAGTGCGACGTTGCATTCGAGATTACATCGGTAGATTATGATGACACCTTTGTCGAATTCGACATTACTTATGCCGTACAGCATGCCCACGATAGAGGAGATGACATGGTTAACCTCATGTTCTACATGGTCAGCGACACTACAGACCAATGGCATTTCGCAAGTAGCGACTATACTACTGACGAATCGAGGAGACCTGAACTAACACTTACTTGGAGAACGGGCACACAGTGGCTTCCTAATTCTCCATCTCAGCGAAGTCCAGCAGATGGTTCAACAATTTGGAATCAAACTTCATCCCTCCCTAGGGGTGCAGACGATGTATCATTGAACTGGTCGGGCCACACCTTCTCGAATGAAACCAGATGGGTTGTACAATCATCCACTAGCCCGAGATTCACTGATGAAAACACAACATGGTTGTATGATTTGACTGATAATTCAACTTTCAACGGTACATGGGATTATTCAAACCTAACTTACACTACTCCTGAAAATATGACTTGGGGAGATTATTGGATGTTCTGGAGAGTCAGAGCTGAACAAGATCACCGTCAAGGCACATGGTCTGATGTGAACTCATTCAGAGTACCGGGCGTTGTTGGAACCGACGATGGTACAGGAAATAATACTGTAAAACTATTCCACGGTTCAGTTTTCGAAAGATCTGATGCATTGCCTGCCGTACCAGATGCAACAATCGACTCTAGTAATCCAAACAGTTCACTGGGCAATAGCGGAGAGCTGAACTTGGGTATTTCAGCAGGAGGTTCTGGTGAATCTAGAATTATCATGACTTTCGATCTATCTGAACTACCATTCCCTGCGGCTATGACGCCTACCAGTGCATTACTTTCACTGTATCGAAGCAACGTAACGGGAACTTCCTCACTGACAGTAAGTGCTCACGCATGTGACACATTCTTTGAAAACAGCGTTACATGGAACAACGCACCATCTTGTTCAGCAACAGAAGTTACTCGCTCAACTCTTCTTGTATCACCTACAGCAGGTTGGCAGGTTTGGGACATCACATCATTAGCACAATCCAATATTGCCAATAACAACCAAACCTTGACCGTTATGTTACAATCTGTAGGAGTACCATCTTCTGGACACTCATTCTATGACTGGAATTCTAATGAAACACTGAGACCAGCATTAGTTCTTGACTATGTAGACAATGTAGACGGAGTGATTCCTCCAGCTCAACCAGTACTAACTTATCCTAACGATGGCGACATACTGTACAATACTAGTTCATGGGTTCTAGAATCTCTCGACAAACCACAACTAACTTGGAACAGTGTAAACAACGCTACAGGATATATTGTCACTATAGCAAGTGCGGATGGCCAAGACAAGTACAAGTCATGGGAAAGCGAGGAGATTAACGGAACCACATTCACCTTTACACAAGACTTGGATGCAGGTGAAGTATACAGTTGGTGGGTTCAAGCGATAAATGGATCAATTCCAGGGCCTGCATCTAGTAGGAGCACTTTCGCTATAGGTTCACCTGTTGACCACACATACAACGGTGACCACACATGGACATACAAGTTCCAAACCGGAAATGAAGTTTCGAACTTAGGACACACAAATATCAGAGACTCGTACATAGGTAGCGGATTTGCAGATTCTAATCATGGCTCAGAATCCATGATTGTAGGAACCGGATGCGAAGGCGTCAACACAGAATGTCGCATGATTTTGGCATTGGATAACGACCAGATTCCTTTACCGGCAGGAGCAAAGATTCATTCAGCATCAATGAATTTGAATGTTGAAACTCCACCATCTGCTGCAATGACATTTAGCATTCACAGACTGCTTACAAATTCATGGACACAGTCTGGTTCAACATGGAATAGTTCGCAGGCAGGAGCCCCTTGGGGAACTGCAGGAATGGCTGCAGGAGTCGATTATGAAGCATCTCCTATCTCTACCACAAGTATGACCGCAGGAGCAACAAATGTATGGCTTGACATCGGTCATGCCAACATGCTAATCGATGGAGACCATGGATGGATTATCATTGGAACATCACCTACAGGAGTCCAAGATTGGGTAGAATTCTACTCTAGCGAAAATTCACAGGTCGGTTTGAGACCTGTTATTCTAGTGAACTACACTGATGTACACACTGTATCAATATCTCCTTCTGGAACATCAACAGACGCAGATACTCAAGTGCAGTTCTCACACATCTTGAACAATGGAGTTGGCGGAATGGTGGCAGAAGATGTCACTTGGTCAACAAGTAGTGGTTCAATAAACTCCACCGGTATGTTCACGCCTGAATTAGTTGGAACCTACACAATTACTGCATGTTTCGGAGTTATATGCACAACTGAGAATATCACAGTTAGTCCTGGGCAAGCAACAACTCTCATGGTAGAGGATACTGAGGAAACTATCACTGCAGATCAATCTTTCACAATCGTGGCTACTGTTGTTGACCAGCACGGAAACATAGTCCCTGCTATATCGATAACATATACTGAATCAAACGGATCGATGACTGGTTCGACATTCAATCCATATGCGTCCGGTTCACAAACCGTGTCTGTAGAATGGAGTGGCCAAATGATAACTGTCAACATAGAAGTTCTAGGAGGCATACCGTCTTACTACACCACAACTGGTTGCGAAGATGTTGTCAAGGCTGGTGAAACCTGCCAGTTGAGCTGGACATTACATGACCAGTTCGGAAACTTGCTAGACTTAGAAGACGGAGGAGGGATTACATGGAATGCAGGAGGAGGAACATTCACAGAAGAGAATGGTACATACTTTGCGACAACCGTTGGTTCTTACAACATCAGCATGTCATCTACAGGAGGTATTTCTCTCGACATACCGATTAGTGTGACACATGGTGCAATGGCAATTCTGGAGATCAACGCTTCTGCGACATTAGTCACAGCCGATGATATTGTCTGGTTAAACACAACAAGAATTGACATCATGGGTAACCGATTGTCAGTTGAATTACCAAAAGCAAATTGGACTGTAAGCGATGGAATGATCACTGGTGGACAGCCAGCTGAGTGGCATGCCCAGAGGCGTGGAACAAAGACACTGACCGCTAGTTACGCTGGAATTTCAAACAGTGTAACTGTTCAAGTTGGTGAAGGTGCAATTACTGGATTAATACTTGTGATTGATTCTGTTGATTCTACAAACACATTACAGAATATTACTGCTGATGACAGTATTACAATCAAGGTCAAAGCGCATGATGCAGATGGAAACAGATGGACGGTGAATGTTGCTTGGACTATTGAGCACATCCAGTATAGCGACCAAAGTGTTCTACAGGAAATGACCTATGGAAGTACCACATTGTTCGTCCCAATATTCTCATCACAATCGGCATACACTCTTGTAGCAACTTACACTGATGAGAACATCACTCTAGAAGTCGAACTTGATATTGGTGTAACTCAAGGTGAATTAGTCAATGTAGCACTATTGCAACCCGTTGAGTTAAATCAGAACATCGATGCTGACAACAGTCTGCAATTTGTTCCGCAACTTACAGATTCTGATGGCAACATTATCGACCCATCCATCATTACTTACACAATCGAACAATACGATAGTGCAGATTTAACCTCCGCTATTTCCACCACCAACATTACTGACATAATTGTTGGAAATGGAGGAATATGGGAAGCTAGTGAAGAAGGTTTCTGGACCATTACTGCGTGGGCAATATCTGAATCAGGATACAATATTTCTGAAACTGTATCGATTACAGTAGAGCATGGCGATGCTGTGAGCGTTGACATTGATGTAATTGCAAATACTGCAAAGGCAGGAGATGTTTACACCATCATGATCACTGGTACTGACGCTGATGGAAACACATTCCCTGAGAGTGTTCTGTGGACTCAGAACAACAAGGCAGTTCCTGCTTCAACTATCGAAGGCAGTTCTGGCGTATACAACTGGAGCGCAACAACTGCTGGCGAACACACCTTTGGTTTCCGCTCCCCAAGTGGGGCAACAAGCGAATGGACTGTTGTAGTCAGTGCACATCAAACTGTATCACGAATCGATCTTACAATTGCAGACGATAAGGTCATGCAACTCGAATCGTTTGAGATTGAAGTTCATACATTCGACGCATGGGAAAATGAGATACCAGTACCACCTGAAACTCAAGTGAAAATGACAGGTAGAATGACTGCAAAGGCAGGAGCAAATGGGTTCTGGACAATCACTACATTAGACGACTCAGAACAAACCGTATCCGTATCTGTGGATGGAGTAGAAGTTTCAGACACAATAGTTGTCGAAGGTACTTTCATGGGATTCTTTGAATCTGGAGGAACACTGTACTACGCTGGTGGAATCTTGGGAATACTTGTGGTATTGGTACTGCTGGTAGTCATAGTAATGGTACTCCGTTCTGGAAATTCAGAATATGATGACGATGATGAAGATGATGATTACGAGTATGAAGATGAGACTGAAAAGCCAGCTGCGGTTGGCCCGACCGGTCCAGGACCTAGTGGACCTGGCCCTGGAGGACCGGGTCCTAGCGGGCCACCTCCAAGTCAACCTGTCATGGAAGACTGGATGGAAGATCACAGAATCGACGATGATGGAACCGAATGGGCCGAAGATGAAAACGGAACTTGGTGGTACCGAGAACCAGGAACATCTGATTGGGCCGAATGGGCAGACTGATGATAAGTTAGAAATTGATTGATTATGGTGGACAAGGAGATGGGTTCTGTAAAAAACCAACTTCTCTCTGTTCTAATGATTCTGTTAATTGTCCAAATATCCGTCCCTGCTCATGCAGCAACACCTGCAAGTATTCAGATCGATTCGCATAACCAAAGCATTACTACCGACCAAGTTGTGAAATTTACGGCCATTGTAAAAGATTCATCTGGTTCAGTAATTAATGAACTTGTAAATTGGTCTGTCAGTTCAGGAACAATCGACTCTGAAGGAATGTTTACACCCGGGATAGCCGGTCAGACAATTGTTACTGCGACCAGTGGAAATGTAAATTCAACCACATCAATTGATGTGATTGCAGGTCGGCCTGTTGACATTCAATCTAATTTCAATACTACGGATGTCGGTGTTGATAATAAGATTCAACTTAATGCCACATTGATAGACAGAGTTGGTAATCCAGTACCTGGTGAGTTATTTTGGCGATGCCAGAATGGTGAAATCGATTACGACAATAATACGTGGATGCCAGAGAGTGTAGGCAATGCTACAATGCGTATAATCTACTTAGAACTTGAGAAACAAGTTATCTTTAACGTCGTACCAGGCAGTCCAAGTAATATCGAAATTCCATATGGTTTGACAGTACAGAGTGGTTCAACTACACACATAATCCCGATAGTTAGAGACTCGATGGGTAATGAAGTGGGTATTTCGAAAGCAGGAACTCTCACTTGGAGTGTGGAAAACGGCTCGATTTCGCCAACCGGACTATACTTTGGAAATTCGCCTGGCCTTTGGAATGTATCAGTCAATAGTTCATCAGGAGCGTCTGGCGAGGGACTAGTTCGTGTCCTTCCAGCTCAAGCCACTGGTCTTGACATTGAAATCAATTCTACAGAACTGCGTACAGGAACACCAGTAATTATTTCAGCGATTCGAACTGATATCCTAGGTAATTATGGCGAGGTCATCTTGCCATTATCCAATTGGACCGTACCAACTGGTTCGCTAGCAATGGATGGAAATTCCGTTACATGGACTCCATCTAGAATTGGGGAATGGACTCTTGCAGTAACAGACCAAGGGTTTTCTACAACAATTCAGGTCAATGTTGTTCAGGGATTGATAGTAGGAATCGATGTCATTCTGTCCGAAGAAGAATTACGCTCTGGCGACTCAATTGTTGCATCCATTTCTGCATACGATATTGCAGGTAACCAGAAATCAGTAAACGGTGCTTGGGTTTTAGATTCAGAACTTGGTTCCATTGACCAAGGTTCTTGGATGCAATTGTTACCGGGCCCTGTAGGAAATTATTCGATTTCAGCAACTTGGTTTGACAATGAAACTCAAAATGTCCATACAATCGAAATTAGTGTGCAAGTCAATCCTGGAGAATTAGCTAGGATAATATTACCAGATAGTGGAACAAGAGTCACTTCAGATGGAGTTCTGAACTTACTACCGGTTTTCGAAGATGAATATGGGAACATTTTGCAAGAAGTACCAGTAAGTTGGGTAGTTGACGGTAATGACATGACTATGGAAATAAGATTGGCTGGAAATAAATGGGCCCCGTCTATGCTAGGAATGCATGAGATCAGAGCGATGGGAATGGGTGTATTCGCAATTACTGATATTGAGGTTGTTGCAGGAATAGCTAGGCACATAACGACCAGTCATGATGAAGGGATCGTAATTTCGAGTGGCGAAGACATTGAAATTACAATCTCAACATTGGATGTTCACGGCAATACTGCTCTGGCATCGGATGCTGAATTCGAATTTGACGACCCTGCCGGTACAATTTCCCCCTCATCTAAAGGAGATGGCATCTGGACAGTAGAGGGAGGAATTACCGGCCAGTGGAATCTGCGAATAACATCAGGTTCAGCCACACATGATGTCGATGTAAGTGTGTCACCGGGTGAAGCCGCACGATTACTAGCAGAGATTCCAGCTCAAAACCCAGAAGAAGGTAGCACGATGGTAATCAGAATATATGCTATCGACCAAGCAGGAAACAGAATCGAAGTCCCATCTGAGGAAATTGATATTCAATGCACAACTGGAAGTGTGCGACACCTTTCAGGAGACTCATATGAAGCAACAATTGACCAATCTGGTCAATCACAATCATGTAACTTTTACTGGAATGATTTAGTTGCACAACGTTTCTTTGATGTCGATGCAGTACTGTTCGGAGGAGGATTAGGAGACTCCAATACTGCATTAACGATGGTCTCAATTATTATGTTCCTATTCATTGCAATAATGTTGGTACTTACCCGCAGAATGAAAGGTGAAAAGCAGAGAGATGATTACTGGGAAGATAGTGTCGATTTCGAGGAAAACGAAGAAGAAGAATTCAATGAAGTCGTAGAAATTGAAGATGAGGCTTCCTCTGTAAAGATAGAATCTCCGAAAGAGGAAGAAGAGCCTGTCGAAGATCTCAGGACTAGGCTTGCTGCTGAGGCAAAGCGTACTGGAGTTATGCAGGCTGCACCAGGTACCGAGCAAGGAAAAACAGGTTGGTACATAGATTCCAGTGGAGAACTAACATCATGGCTTGTTAGTGAGAGTGGGGAATGGACACGGATGTCCTAGTCACTATCAGTGTCATTCTCAAATTGTATAATGAACTCTTCAATATCGATGTAACCATTCTGATCTAAATCGATTTCGTGGAAGATAACT
>Ga0233444_10002104_pt1 | contig 21367 bp, 45 predicted proteins | sample SI_124_October20_6_FD_182792 | JGI IMG/M metagenome (GOLD analysis project Ga0233444, IMG submission 182792) | Seawater microbial communities from Saanich Inlet, British Columbia, Canada - SI_124_October2016_10_MG | ecosystem: Environmental > Aquatic > Marine > Inlet | place: Canada: British... | reverse complement strand
TCGCTATAGTCATCATCTACTTTTTGTAGTACCCAGATCTTATAGGCTTTGCTACCGTACTTACTTTCGTAGTTTACATCTTTATACCCTGCTTTTTCTGCCTGATAGTCTACTGACAGCTCGGCCCGAATTATGGCAGGGCCATGATATTTGGCCGACCAGACTATTTCCCCTTTTTCGAAGGATTCTGCCACGCATTCTTCTGGAAGAAAATCATACCTTCCTTCGTCTTTTTGAGGTACGCCCATCCTCTCGATGATGCTTTTAACAAATCCGGATGAACGATAAAGTCCTCCTGCGATTTCTGAGATTGAGTCGCCGGATAAGAATCGAGTAACCGCATCTCCCACTTCCTCTCGAGTTGCTGATTTTCCTCTGTTTTGTGACTTTCGTTTTTGTCTATACGCTTGCGTCTCCAGAAAGTCATCTATGATCTTCTGAAGTCGTGCTGTATTGTATGCTATATTCAGGATACCACAGGCTTCCTTTTTGGAAATAGCCGGTGTGCCAGCTAGAAGGGTTATTACTTTCTGTATATTCGTATCGGACAAGTTCTCGGACTCTTTCTTCTTGATTCTTCTCAATTTTTGCTATCTCCCTATTAATATACCAGACTGCTTTACTTAAATCTTCGACAGGATCCTTACTCTTTACCCCTGCTCTCCAAACATACTTTATAGCGTTTCCCAAACAAAAGTTCATATGTTCTGTAATTTGAATACACTCAACCCCACTAGGATGTGCTTTATAGTGGGGAGGGTGCTCTACATTTAGCAACTTAGAATTATACTTTCCAAGAGTTACTCCCATAATTATTCCTCCGGCTCTAGTTGTGGTTGATAAGCATCTATATAATGTTCGGCTTTTTCTCTGCTAGTAAGCCGTGCAATATCTCGTATTTGTCCATCGGGTGTTTTTTCTATTACTCTATACACTCTTTCGTTTTCAGCATAAAACACTTCTACAATATCAAAAGTACTCATGATTGCTGATCTCTTTGAACCCAAAGATGCCCATTCTTTTCTGCATCTCGAAAAGTAAGGGCAGTAATAAAAAATGCGCTAATTACTAATAAGTGCCCTCCTACACTTCCAATACCAAAATAAATACTATACCCAGTCCAAAACGTAAATACGACAGTCCACATAACCGACAGATAAAACATCAGTATGTACTGTGTAAACGCATTTGGTATATGTCGTAAAGGGTTTACTTTGAGACTGAAAAAGAAATTATAGGTGTCATACACCCAAAAGCCTAATTTTTTCATTCTTCGTCTGGTTCTCCATACATTTCAGCAATTAATCTTGCTTGTTCTTCGATTTCTTCTCGTTGCTTCTCTAACTCTAAATATTGGTCGTCTACTTTTGATAGACCGGAGCGAGAAGCTACCAGTTTAAGGTGATTATAACTTTTTTTCTTTTTCATTTATTTTCTCGTGATCCTTGCCTCGTAATCTGCGAGAGAATCATCCCACCATGCGGGGGCAGATCTCCCAGTCCAACTGGCGAAAGTAGCCTTATCGAGATGATAGTAGTCACGATAAGACTGTATAGGATTGTCATAGTCTTTGAGCACGTCTGGCATTGCCAATCCGAAAGTGGTAAATCCAAGTCTTTCCATTTTGATAGGATCGGGTAGCTCATTAATGACTGTGACTGATTTGTGTTGTTTTCCATATCGGTAACGATATTCTTCTCCCAAAGCATTTCCATAGCAGTGAGTCCACTCATAGTTATCAAGTGAACTACGTGCCCAAATAGTGCAGGGATGATTGTACATCATCGGTAGGTAAGGTGTAACGGTACGCTCTTCTGGCTTGAGTGGCTTCTCGGGAGCTTTCGCTTCATTCAGAATTGCCGTTTCCTCTTTAGTAAGAGCGCGAGGAATAAACCCCAGGACTAGATCAATCCAGATACAAGTGCAACATATCTGAGCTACTTCCAAGGGCATTTTTACAATGTGCTTGTCGACGTGACTTTCGGCATTCGCATCGAAATCTTCGTCAAGAAAAAATAAATTCATAAGTCCTCCAATCAGCGTATATTATACACTAATTGAAAAATAAAGTCAACATTTATTCTACGGGTATCTCGAAATGATGTGGGCTTATAGTAGGTGTTCTAGGCATATCTGCGCCCCTACATAAATCAAAAAAGTTGTTTGTTAAATCTTCGTAAAACTCTTTATTATCTCTGAGGTCTTCCATTTGAGGAGCACCTCCCCATTGAATCGGAACTCCTACATGCTCTGCTGCGTACTGCATACACTGAGCAATATCTCGGTAGGGCTCTACTTCAAGAATTGGACGATTTCCTAAAAATACAATCAAATCTACTGCTAAACCATAAAAATGCGCGCTATGCATTGCGTCTTGAGTAGCACCTTTTGAGTATAAAAACTCATGTTCCTCACGCGTTCGTTTTCCTTCTAAAACTTGAAACTGTACGTCGGACATACCGATTGCGTGTTGAACTACGAGAGCAAGCCTAGGATCTACTTTTTCTAATTTCTCCCAAGATTGTTCGTTTAGAAAAAATCTTTGATCTTTGTACAGGGTTGTGGAATCAATTACTTCCATTACTAATATTCTCCAGTCTTGTCATAAGCCTCTCAGCTCTATTAGTTACTTGCCGATACCATAATGAGTCCCGGCCTTCTGCCGCTGCCTCTTTCCATTTGCCTTGAGACAGCATATTCTGCATATTTTTAAATTTTGCTAAACGAGTAGCACCTAAATTAAATGCCATGTTCACTAAGATTAGTTGAACCTCCTCTGGCCAATTGTGCCACTGTCCATAAAGTCGTTCGCAGTCCTTAATGGCACACTCAACGTCTCTATCGAAGAGCTCTCGGCTTCTTTCTGACGTAATGTGAGTACCTGTTGGTTTTCCAAACTCTTCATCTTCTGTTGTGACCAAGTGCCCAATACCGATAGTAGGGTAGCCCAGGTGGTCATGATAAATTTGAAGAATTTCTCCTTCGTCTGATCTAATTTCTTCATATAATCTTTCACGATTCATGCTTGCTCCTATAATCCGTGATTGCGGCTTTGATCGCGTCTTCGGCCAACACGCTACAGTGTATCTTTACAGGCGGGAGTGATAGCTCTTTAGCAATTTGGACATTGCTGATCTTTCCCGCTTCGTTAAGGGACTTTCCTCTAACCCATTCTGTGAGTAGTGATGAAGAAGCAATAGCACTGCCGCATCCGTAAGTTTTGAATTTAGCATCTTCAATAATTCCGTCGGTCGATACTCGGATTTGAAGTTGCATGACGTCTCCACACGCTGGAGCACCTGTGAGGCCTGTTCCGACAGCCTCATCATTTTTGTCAAGTTTTCCGACATTCCTGGGATTTTCATAATGATCTAGTACCTTGTCTGAATACATTAGTCCTCCTTTGAGGCAATTACATTACATTGAGGCCAGTTCTCAGAAAGGTTACAATTTACTCTTTCTATTTTTACAGTCTCACAACCACTAATTAACAATACGAATACCGCTACGTTTAGTCTCTTTGTAAAGTAAGTCACTTGCTTTATATCTCCATATATTTGGTAGAAGTCCGTGCACAAAAAGTATAAATGCTACTTTCCACGCTCCGACTAAATGTTCTAAATATGTTTTATCTATCTCTTCGAGATGATTGTCTATCGCCATACCACATTCCTCCTGCTATTAACAATCCCGCTAAAATTGAGAATAATATTACTGAATCTTCGGGTGTCATTGCTCTCCTCCTCCTGGCCAATACCATGAAACAGCGCCAAGTACTATAAATAGTAATAACACATAAAACCAAGGTTCAAACATTAAGGCGCTACCTTCCAACTATAATATAAAGTAATTCCCAATGCTACAGGGGCAATCGAAAATACCGCTATGATTCCTACTATTTCCATTAATACTTTTCACACCTATGTGCGGGTTTTCCGCTTTCGTGAACTATATCACAACTCTTTTTACTAGGCTCTGAGGTTGTTATCCCCGCTACGACCCCGATAAAAACAATTGTAATTATAATATCTTCTATATATTTCATACTAAAAATGCCCGGACTTTTCAAAGGCCCGGGCTTGATAAGCTACACTATTAATTGAGATATACTCAACCAAATGCCAGAAACTGCCCATAGGGACAGTAAGTATATACCGTAAGTGTTAAACTTACGCCAAACCTCATACTGCATTTACGATTTCTATCCTTTTAGGCTTGTCTTCTTCAGGTACATTTTCTACAAGATCGATACAAAGAAGTCCATTCTTCATATACGCTGTATCCAGCTCAATGTTGTTTCCAACCTTGAATACCCGTGAAAAAGTTTTACCGCTTAGTCCTTTGTAAAGATAGGTCTCGTCCTGCTCGGCTACTTGCTTCTGAGTTCCTTCAATTTTCAACTCATTTTTATGCAAAGTAATTTCTATATCTTCTTTATCCCAGCCCGGGACTGCGACCTCTACACGATAGTCACTACTACCTACTCGCACAACATTGTAGCGAGGATAGCCAGTCATAGGTGAATTAGAAAAGAAATCAGGGTGAAGATCAAGTCCCAAAAAGAACTTGTGAACGTCGTTCATATTTATTAAATTTTGCTTTGTCATATCTTTCTCTCTCGCGCCTTTTCAGTACGCTCTGTGCACCCTTTCGGTGTGCGATTAAACGGGGCCGTAGCCCCGGGATTTAAGGAGCGCAAACTCCTCCTTCGTCAGATGCATCGAACAACTCGTCGCCACATCCGTATTTTCCATCATTATCAGTATCACAGAAACGTTGGAAAGCCTGCATATTAAATGTATAGCCCTCGCTCCAAGGAACGTATACTTGGCACCAACCGTGACTACCTACAGCAAAAGGATCTTGCGGTTGTGGAACGTAGTCTCTTGAAGTCCAAGGCTTTTGAACCCTAAAAAAGGTATCCTTGTTCTTCATCAATTGTCGCTTAAACAACGCACTGTTTGGAGTGCTGATGTAAATTTCTTGCCCGTCCGTGAGTGTATACGTCGATCCATCGTCATAATTAATTACAGTTTCTGCACTGATTCCGGCCGAGAGGCCGAGAAGTGCCAACCCTGCTATAATCTTTCGCATATAACCTCCTTTGGTTAACATGAGGATTTCTGTTGCCAGGCTCCTCGGACCCCGCACACCTAATTAGGCTGCAAGTGTATAAACGTCATCATTGGCATTTATTAAGTTTGTTGCGTTAACGTAGCTTCCGCACGGATTCTCCATAAGTCTACTGTACGCCTGTCGAGTCTGTATCAGCCCCGTCATAAAAAGTCTTTCTGCGTCGTTTATTGTACTTACGTTTGAGTGCTTTTCGCTCTCCAGATCTCCATCTAAGAAAACGCTTGCTTCTGCGATCAAGTCCGTCAAACTCATCACCACCTTTCATTGGTATACGCATTATAAAACTCCTTATGGTGGAGCTGTCGGGAGTTGCACCCGAGTCCAACCGTCAGTTTGTTACTTCTACGAATCTTCTTCTACTTCGAGAACCCCTGTATCAATCATGTACTGTACAGTTGCTTCCACACCCGTACTTTTTCCTAGGTGCCAACATTGTACGCCGCATCCAATCATGCAGAACATAAAAATGGCAAATTCACCAACTGATATACCCAACGGTCTCTCCTTTTCTCAAAATTTTTGAGCTGTGGTTCTCGCTTTTATGACCCATATTATACCAGAAGCATGGGTATAAAGTCAAGAAGTATTTTAGGCCTGGTGAAAAATAGTGCTTGACTTTATGCCTCTTTTCCACTATAATATATGTCTATGAAAAAATATGTGAGAAAACCGTGGAGTGTTCGTGAGCGTGAAATACTGCGCAAAAATTACTATCTTGTAAACAAGGAACAACTACAAGAGTTATTACCATCTCGCACTTTTTCTTCTATAACATCACAGGTTCACTATTTACAAAAACGTGGATGGTACTTTCTAAGGGAAACTTCTTAATGAATTTCGAAACATTTTTAAGTATGTACGAAAAAGAACTAATCGAACTTTGGAGAACTACTACTCATTATATTACTACGGATTTCGGTGATTTTATTGAAATGAAGTATGATCTTTTCATAAAAAGAGGCTCGTTGTAGTCTATAACAGGAATATATGTCAGTAAAAGTACGGAATAATAACATAAACGCAGCTTTGAGGGTTTTTAAACGAATGTATAGTGAAAAAATGTTTGACTTTAAAGAGAAACAATACTTTGAAAAACCATCGCGCAAAAAACATAAAGCAAAACTATCAGCAAAATCAAGGGAGAGAAAAAGAATTGCAGAACAAAACAAACTTCGAACTCGTCAAAGAGTTCATGCGAGCATTTGAACAAGATGTATACAGTAACCCCACTCTTCGTGACCCGCAGACAAGAGCGCTCCGGCACGAACTTATCAGAGAAGAACTGGAGGAGTTGGATGAAGCTATGGGTGCGAAAGATGTTATTGAAGTCGCTGACGCACTTACCGATTTACTCTACGTGGTTTACGGAGCCGGTCATGCTTTTGGTATTGATCTCGATGCTTGCTTTCTAGAGGTACATGAAAGCAACATGAGCAAGCTAGGCGAGGATGGTAAGCCTATTAAGCGTTTTGATGGTAAGGTACAAAAAGGCCCGGGGTTCTTTACTCCAGACCTATCTTTTCTACTAAAAGGGCCCTAGGGCCTTTTTTTCGTGTACGGCACTCTCGTAAAAATTCATAATAGTACGAATATCATTTCCACGAATTGTATCCAGTGTAACGGGTACAATACGTAGGTCCGAAATGGCAGAGGAGTAGGCTGAAGCCTGTACAAATCGACTAGCCAGTATAGCGTAGCTTTCAGTGCTGAATACGCCGTGTATTTCTTTTTCGTCTTTTAGTATATACATATTAGATCTCCATCCCAGTCCTTAAAAGCGATACCTGGGAAAAATAGTTGTTGTGTTTTTGCAAAAAGTGTGGTAAAATATATCATAAATTGATAGACAATAAGGTCAGTCACTATTCTATCTAACCAAATAATAGTCATTGTGCATAGAGTTATTTGTGCTATTACCCGGATGCGGAATTAAGGGAGCATCCAGTGGTAAAACCACAAGATTAGCTCGTTGTTGCATATTGACTATTAAAATCCCCGCGTAATCTAATTCAATCATGATTCCATTCTGACCTAATCGCTAATGACCCCGATAATTAAATATAACTAAAGCGGGTCTAAACATTAAAACTGATTTACTACAATTGCGTCTTAACAAAACACAATTTCCCCCAAACGCAAAAAACCTCTTAATCACACAAAACCTTAATTATACAAGTTCTTCCACAATTTCTTTTAATTTTTTCAAGACTGGCTTCGGGGCCTTTTCTAGTCCAGATAGCGTATAGTCTTCTATCCGTAGTAAATTTGCCAGTGCTATAATAAGTTCTGCTTTCGTGATTGGACTTTCTCCAGTTTTACTTACATACTTCTCTCTTCGGTAAACCCCTTCGCGTGAGAGCTTTCCTATAATACTTTTAACACTTTTATCCATTTTTGCTGCTATTACTTCTACAGTTTCTCTATTCGGATTTTTACTGTAGATTTCAACCATATAATCGGTTTGTTCTTGAGTATAGTTGCTCACTCTTTCGGTTCTCCTTCGTCTATAGTAAATGTAAATATCTTGCCGTCTTCCAAAGTTAATGTAAACTGCCGAGACCCCGCCCCGACCCCGATATTCGTTGCGTATTGAAACTCTTCTGCCGTCACTTCCGCAAAACCTACCTCTTCCACCAGCTCCATCAGTTTGATATTGTAGTTGTTTTCCAACAACTTAATTTGTTCTTCCATTTCACTCAAAGCCTGTACTGCTTCTTCTATGGCTTCGTAGCAAATTTCCAGGTTATTTCCCAGTACTGAAAGTTCGTTGCGCACCCGCTGCGATTTTGGCGATTTGTCTGGAAATTGTAAAACATTAGTCATAAAACTCTCCTTTTAACCGTATATTATATCGCACCTAAGAAAAAATGTCAAGAAAAATTTTCTGAAGGCATAAAAAAATCCCCACATATTTCTATGCAGGGATTCTACAGTTTAGATGATACGCACCACCTTCCTCACGTACCTGAAGTCGTACCGCGAATACAACCCCACCGCGTTTTTGTTTTTAGTAACCCAGAATACAAATCGCACTAACTGGTAACTGGGCAGAAGCTATACGTCTTCTGAACGTACACCGACTGTACCCTTCGGCGTAGAGGGAGCCGATATAGAACCTCGGCTAAGGAAAGTGCTGTCAGTAGCACAAAGCTAAGATGGTACTTTTTAAAGTGCTTTGCCATCCCACATTAGCACTACAAACGATGCCCTCTTTTCCCGTCGGAGAGGCAGGTCAACGATTGTTTGGTTGTAAGCATGACGGCTTACAAAAATAAGGTTGGGGCTCCGGATAGGCATGGAACTTTTACCGGGATCTTTACTGCCTCATCGCGAGTGGGTAGCAACACTCATGGCGTCCTTGGCTTCCCCCATTTGAATAGATATTATACATGGTTTTTGAACTGAAAGTCAAGAACTTTTTTTCTTCACCCCTGAAATTTTTTCAAATCTTTTATACCCAGTGCCCTTCTCATTGTACTCCAGGACTAGCCCATCATTGTTCATATGCAGTTTAGGCAAGAACTTTTCTACGTCAGCTTCGTACACACAAAAGGTACGGAGACGCCACGCTATATTCTCTGCACCGCTTTTAAGCTCCACGATGTGCCACCTGTAGATCAGCGATGCGAGCAAACAAATCAGCTTCATCTCCTACTAAGTACAGCTCTTTACGAGTTGTATAGTTGCCGTCAATTCTTCCACTAAATTCAAGCACTGTTCCATTAGCACAAAACTGAATTGTTACTTGGTCTACTTCTTTTATGTCATGTCCACCATTCATCAATTACTTGCTCCTTCTGAGTAGTCTATAAGCAGCCCTTGCCGTCTCATAGCATCAATACTTTGTTCAATTTGAACAACATTGAAACACCAGTTATGCCACAGCTCAGTACGCATAGCTTCAATGTTTGTAAATGTAAATTTGCTTCCGTCAGGGTTCGTTAGAGTCTGAGTCGCTCGATCCACCACTGCCAGCATTTCTTCGTAATTCAGCATATTTTCTCCTTTGAAGCTCTTCAGCTTCTCCTCTCTCATAATAAATCTGAGCAATACTAGCACTTTCAGTTACTATTATTATATGGCCCCGGGTATCATAGACCTTATACTTGTACTTGCCCACCTCGATTATTTCTCGAACCATATGCATTTAGGCACTCACTATAATAAATAATAGGATTACACACACTGAGAGAAAGCCACAAAAATTATATATTGCGTCCTCTCTCATTCCCCCACCTCGATACCATAGATTTCAAACTTGAATCCCGGGTCTTTGCCGAACATTGCAGCAGCTTTTGCTCTCTCGGCTTGTTGAATCAAAGGTGAGTTTGGCTTACGCTTCGCACGATACGCACCGTGAGAAGTTACTTTCTTTCCTGCCATAGCAGCATTGGCCTTGTACTTACGAGTCAAAGCCGCGTCATAGATTAATGTTTTTGCCATTAAAATTCTCCTTATATCGTATGAAATAGTAGCATTTGTAATCAGCCTTATTTAAGGACTCTGCTTCTCGAAAGGCATCATAGTACTGTTCCCAAGAGTTAAAGGGGAGTACAACAGCTCCAATTCGACAGTATACTATATACATTAAAAGTCCTTAAATAAAGGGGGCTTCGAAAAGCCCCAATAATTACGCTGCTGAGAAAAAGTCGATAAGATTTTGAAGATCAACTTTGGTCATCTTAGCCAGTGAAGGCAGCTCTACACCAACACTTGCCTGAACCTGAGCAACCAACTCGTCCTTGCGAACAACTGGCTCGCCTCGCTTAGTTACTCGCTCAGCTTTGATGTACAAGCCAAGAGCAGAAAGCTTTGCGATGATGCTACGAGGAGTCTTGTTAAACTTCTCAGCAAGCTGATCGACGGTAGCACGAGTCGGAACAGCGGTGTATTGGTCAGAGATGAACTCAACCATCTCTTGAGTGTAGTTGGCCGAAGCCTTTGCAGTCATGTCAGTCATAAAAATTCTCCCGAAAAAAATAAGTAAAGTACCACTTTTGAAAATATATTATACCGCGTTATGAGGATGATGTCAAGAGATTTTTTTGGAAAGCTGTAAATAATTCTACTTCTTTTTCTCTTGCGGCCACTTCCCAAGGAGCACTCCAGTACTCGTCCCAGTTGTTTATATCTCTGGTGGAAAGTGTGCCTTGCCACATAGCGTGGTCGGTTTCTAGCTCAAGCTCGCAGTAAATGTACTGCCTAACGTGTTCAAGCTCGTGAAACAGTGTTTTAAGCCAGTTAGGGCTTTTGAATAGTCTCACTACAATTTTGTACTCCAGGTCTATAGAGTCTCCAAAGTCAGTTTCGTGTGCTCCCTTTAGTCGTATATCGATATGTACGGGGCTAACACCAAGATCTAGTTCGTCTATTGCGAATTCAATAGCTCGTTTTGCGAGCCTTCGTTCGCTTACTGACCAGTGTTTTTTTGCTTTGGTTTTTAACTTATACATCTAGTTTTACCTTTTGTCTTAGCCAAGAATACAGTTCGATTGCACTGTCGTCATACCCATTTGGGTACTCCTCCTCTGGAAGCAAGCACCGTATGGTGTATAGAAAGGCATCCAGCTTAGGCACGCCTTCCATACGCATACCTGCGTACAGTTGCATAGCTTCAAATTGAATATCGTTCATATAGTTCCTCCGATTCATGGTACATATTATACTCGCTTCGGTTATCAATGTCAAACAGTTTTTGCCATACCCCCAACATAATTTTATTCCGGGGGGCCGCACACGACCTAAACGTGTCAAGAATTATTTACTCAAATTGTCTAAAATTTACTAAAATTATCGCGGGGATGCCCCAAGTTTCTACAATTTGCTCTAATTATACCGTCCCCGCGAAGACTAGTCAATCGATTTATTTGCGGCAATCGTGCAAAAAGTACTTGACAATCGTCGGCGTACTACTGTATAATCGGCGCGCGCTTTTAAAAATTATCCCGGGACTTGCCGCAAATAATCCTTGACATTGCCAGGCTTTGCCGGTATACTACCAGGGTGGGCACGGGGTCTGCCACGAAGACTACACATTTTAAAAAAATTTTGTCCAATCGTGAAAAAAAGACTTGACAATTATCGCAATCGCACTTATACTGGCGCACGGTACACCAAAAAAAGTCGTCGTCGAACTACTACTGGCGCCCCCGCGCCAAAATTTTCGGAAAGTCAAGCATTTTTCCGAAAATTTCAGCGTGGAATGTTCCACGTGGAACATCCTGGGCCAAATGAGAATGGTTCTCATTTAGCTAGCTGGTCGCATAAAACAGAAAGCAGGTTTTTGATTCCGCGTTTTTTGTTTTCAAAATCTATAGTGTGCCATTCGGAGTCTATCACGCGCTCTTTTAATATTGACATTCGATCATAATGTGAAAGCGCATTTTCGTCATTCTCCGAAAATTTCCAGTAGGTGAGCGGAGAATTTTTGCGGTAATCAATGCGGCGTTTTTGTTCGTCTTCTGAAATGGAAAGCCAGAATTTAATCAAGCGCACCGGCTGAGTAGCTTCCCAGTTTTTGTGATCGCGCATAAAAATTTCGTATTGCTTCGGGCTACACCATTCGTTTAAATGTTGCACCATTGCGCGGGAATACCAAGAGCGATCAAAAAACACAATTTGGTTTTGCTTCGGTAGTTTGGTTTCCCAGTATCCCAGCCATGCCGCCATTGCGCGTTTGCTGGGCTTGTGAGATAGGCAAACGCTGTAGAGGTCGGGTGGTAGGTAGTGTGTTAATTCTCGAATGGTAGAGGATTTTCCGGCAGTGTCGCGCCCTTCTAAAATTACCGCAACCGGAGAGTTTAAATTCTCAGCGAGTCGGTTTAGTTTTGCTTGCAATTTTTTCATGGGTTCATCCTCCGAAAAAGTAGTAGAGCGCGCCTCCCCAGATCGCTAGATCCGTGGTGACAGAATAGACCAGATAGGCCAGTGCTAAATATCTCATGCTACCTTACTCCCGTGCACGTTGGCATCCTCGCCAGCGGTCGGATTTACCAGCCGCCACGGTTGCGCGTTTATCACGCCATACGGGACAGATTTTTTCTGTCGGAAACACTCCGCCAAAATCGCAACCTCGATTTGCGCGTCAGAAAGCGCAGTGTGATCCTCGATAAACGAGTGATCGCCGCAAACGAAACGGTAAGCAAACTCCGCGCCGGTCTTGATATTGCCAGCAGGAGAAACCCAGCCGAGAGCGCGAGCGATGCGCGCGTAGCTTTTTTGTTGCAGTTTAGTCTCGCAGGCAAATTGCCAGATGTCGAGAATCTGCAAGCCGTCAAAAAGGTCAAAATCCGCGCCGGTCAAATCGCCGTGGGTCTGGTCGATCACGCGCAGATCGAAACCGGCATTGTAAGCCGAAACGGTCTGCACACCGTAGCAGAGAAAATCGGCTCGCAACGCGCCGAGAATTTCAGCCCACGGGCGCATTGTGATCGTGCCCGCCTGCAACATTGGAGCGTAGTGGGTAAAGGTTTTGCCCGCATAGAATGCGCCCATCATTTTGGTGGGGTCGGTAAAGTTTTCCTGCACCAGCCAGTTACGCTCACAAGCGATGTTGCCGCGCTTGTCAGTGATACACCACGCGATATCATAAACGTGACCCTCTAGGCCAACTGTTTCCGTGTCGAGTACCGCGATTACGTTTTTGCTCATCATGCTGATAACCTTTCGTTGAGTGAGATTGAATTATAGGCTTTTATGCCAATGCGCGCAAGCATTTCGAGCACGTTTTTGTTGTCATCAAAAAAGACGGTTGTTGCGCAGAAGCGCGCCCACGACATAGGCCGAGCCTGCGCGTATTTGCGAATCATTCGCTCTTTTAGCTCCGCATCCGGTGAGCTATCGCCCAGCCGACGCGAGAGGCAGGCGTCCCAACGCAAGCCGTTTGCGCGGAGATATTCGTAATCATGTTCACCCATGACGCGAGCAGTGCAGATCACGATGGTCGCGCCCTTGCGATCTACCTTTCGCCATTGTGCGGCGAGCGGTAGCAGAGTATCTGCCATGATGTTAGCGCGGGTATTGTTGTGAACCCACGCCGCAAGATCAAGCGAGCCGTCAGGTCGCGTGATCTGGCGGTGTGATGAGTCGATGACCGTATGGTCGAGATCAAAAAAGTAGTGCATAGCTATATCCTATAATTCCAGCCAGATTCAATAGTACCAGATTCCACGCCCGAATGTCCAGCGCTTGAACCGTTAACAATACCAGCCCAGCAATCGCGGCCAGCTTGCCCGCGTCGGTGTCGATGGCGAAAGGGGCGAGGGCCATAGCCCCCGCTCCGCACCAGCCTATAACCGCTATCACCCGATGTTGCTCAGAATGACGGACAGCTCGCCTTTGGTGAAATCACCTTCACGCTCAGGCAATGCCAGCGAGCGCCGTAGCTCCGCGAGGATGTCGGCCTTTGTAGGGCCGCGCTCTCGCTTTGCCGCAGGTGCGGCTTTGACGTATTCAACGCCGAGGCTTTGCGCCTTGCTAATGACGGAGCGATGTGATACGCTCCCGAAATCGCTGGCGAGTTGCTTCGCTTTTGCGAGGTTAAGAGGAGCCGCCGCGCGAATCGCCGCAACCATTTTGTCAGTGTATGTGCTCATAAAGTGCTACCTTTGATTTTAGCCGAGAGCCAATCCCCCAGCCGATGCAAGCATTATAACCCAGCTTGCGCCGAAAAGTACAACCTTTTTTATGGTAATATATCACAAAAAAATCGCTTGCCTCCAGGCCGGGTCTGTGCTACCCTCCGGGCCGGGAGGGGCGGTAATGAGACTCATTCTCATTTAGCGCGCCCAGACCACTCCACACGTACCACTTGGGAAAAATTGAAAAAACTTTTTTTGGTGTTTTCATAAAATTGCAACAATTCTATGTTATAATATGCTCTGTGGTAAAAATTTACCCAAAGCGAAAAGGAGTTTTCAAAAATGCACCCCCTACTTTTACTCATTATTTTATTTGCAGCACCGGCTTTTTCTCTGGAAGAAGTTGTTGTAACCGCAACCAAAAGAGAGACGAGTCTTCAAGAGACTCCAATTTCAATGAATGTGCAATCTTCTCAAAACCTTGAAGATCGCCATGTGCAAAGCCTTCTCGACTTTGGAGACGGTTCCGTGCCCGGCTTAAACGTTGCAACTTTCGAAGCAAGACAAACCGCCCTTACTATCGGTATTCGAGGAATTGTTCCTCTTGATGCAAACCAACCCGCCCGAGAAAGCGGAGTGGGAGTATATGTAGACGGAGTTTATCTAGGACGCCAGCATGGATTAAACGCCGCTCTTCTCGATGTGGAGCGAATAGAGGTGCTACGTGGTCCACAGGGGACACTTTTCGGTAGAAACACTTCTGGTGGTGCCCTGAGCATCGTCACTCGTCGCCCCACAGGTCAGTTAGAAGGTATAGTGAAAGGAGGAGCAGGCAACTATAATTCCTTTAGTAGAGAAGCCCATTTAAACCTTCCCTCTTTCTATGGAGTAGCAACAAAGATAGACTACATTAGTCAGTATCAGGATGCCACTATTGACAACCCACTAGAGGGGCAAGAAGGATGGAACTTCTTTGATCGCGATGGAATACGATTCAGTGCAGAGTGGGAAAAAGATAATCTTCTTGCATATTACTCGTATGATCAGGGCACTGACTTAAACACTCCTTTTTACAGTCAGCTACTCAACTTTGACCCTAATAATAAAGGACTTACGCCTTTACCTTCCTTAATTGTGGTAGAGGGCAACGACCGTATGAAAGTTGCTGATATTGGTGTACCTCAGCAAGCAAGTGGCAACGAGACGAGTGGACATACCTTCCAACTAACATGGTCTGGAGAGTGGTTCGATGTACGTTCTATTACTGGATATCGTGACCTTGACTCAGAGCAGTGGGACAACAGTGGAGGCGCTCACCGTGTACCCGCCCCTAAGCCTGACCAAGTATTTAGTCGATACAGCTTGTCACAAATGAAGCAGGACCAAGTCAGTCAAGAGTTTCAAATTATCGGAGATACTGATACATTGCAATATGTTGCAGGTGCCTACTATTTCAAAGAGAACGCAATGGAAGAGGCAGCAACGCCCTCTACTAATCGTTGGAACTCTGACCTCACCGGATATACTATCAACGACCCCGATACTTGGGCATATGAGAATTGGAGAATTGATAGAGGGTCTCGTGCTGAATCAGAAAGTATGGGAGTATTTGGACAAACTACCTACACTTATGATAACTTCTTACACTTTACATTAGGCGGTCGATATACTCAAAATACCAAGGTTGGTCAACTCTACAAGGTGAAAGGCTTGGATGCAGAATGGGACTTAGACATTGAAGAGTCTCGTTTCGACCCAGTTGCGATTGTAGCGTGGGATGCAACCGAAGACTTGAATGTTTATGCGAAGTATGCTACAGGTTACCGATCTGGCGGTGCAAGTAGTCGTTCTCTTACCTTTCGAGGTTTTGGCCCCGAAGTTGTAAAGAGTTATGAACTGGGTGCTAAATGGAGAAGTGAACGCTTAGTATTGAATAGTTCTCTTTTCATGATGGACCGTACTGGGTCACAGATTGACTTCTCACAAGTCAACTTCGATCCTATCACTCAGACAACGCGCAATACACTAGAAACGCTCAATGCTCCCGGCACTACAGAGATTTATGGAATCGAGCTAGATGCAGAGATTGCTCTAACAGAAGAGTTGACATTGACAAGTGCGTATACATATACTAGCACAGAGGTGCCTGACACAGTTAACCCCTTTAACGGTGAGTTGCAAGAAGTATTTATTGTGTTCACACCAGAGAACGTGGTAAACATAGGATTGGACTATACTACATACTTTGATAAGTTTTCTTTAAGTGCTCACATTGACGTCACATATACTGATGCTGCATATGCATTCAGTCAGTACGATACAAAGAACGATGCCCATACTATCGCAAATAGTAGTATCAAAGTAGGAGATATTCAATTAGGCAATGGGTATCTTGATATTCAGCTATGGAGTCGTAACCTGACAAACGAAGCATATATCTATCGACGCGACCCGCAGAAAGATGATGTGTTAGGAACCTACGGCAACTTCAACGCTCCGAGAACTTTTGGTATGACAGTTTCATACAACTTTTAGGGGGCTACGGCAGAAACAAGGGGCTACGGCCCCTTTTTTATTACCCCCTAACTAAAAAAACATCTTGACTTTTAGTGGTGTTTCGAGATACAATATACCCTAGCTTCTCAGAGGTACACATGATTAAAGTAATTTACAAACATTGGACAAAAGGCCATATACTTGAAATAGTAGGCACAATGCCCAAGGAATTAAATAATGGAAGTAGTGAGCGCCTAGTAGTTCAGTTGCAGGATGGCTCCTACTCAGATATATTAAAATCTACGGTGGTTAGAATTGAAAGTATTAGTAGGTTGTGAGTTTAGTGGAACAGTACGCGACTGTTTTATCGCGATGGGGCACGACGCAATCTCGTGTGACTTACTGCCGACGGAGGCTCGAGGGCCTCATATTCAAGGAGATGTACTAGATGTCTTATATGACCGTTCATGGGATCTTGCTATTTTGCACCCTCCTTGCACCTATTTGGCTTCTTCTGGATTACATTGGAACAACAAGATCCCGGGAAGAGCAGAAAAAACAGAAGAAGCCCTGGAATTCATCACACAAATGTGGAGAGCACCAGTAAATAAAATGTGCATTGAAAACCCGGTCGGGTGTATAAATACTCGACTAGACTTTATGCCAAAGCCCCAATACGTCCAGCCCTATAACTACTCAGAAGATGCGTCAAAGAAAACGGGCCTGTGGCTGAGGGGCTTGGCACCCTTAACACCAACAGAAAATGTTCCACCCCGAATTGTAGATGGAAAGCCGCGATGGGGAAACCAAGGAGATACTGGGTATGATAAATTCGGAGGAGGACAAGGCAAAGAACGATCTGTCACGTTCTTTGGAATTGCCGCAGCAATGGCAGATCAGTGGGGAGCTTAAAGAGTTTATGTCTTATATTACATATAACCCCGTACATTGTCCAAAACAAGCGGAATATGCGTACAAGTTATGGAAACACTATCGAAATTTAAATCTTGACAAACCACCTGTGTAGAGGTATAATTAAAAATGAGTAAGGAATTAACAACAATCTCTCCAGAGGGGTTGGAAGTGGCAAATTGCTATTTGCAATTTGGAAATATTCGTGCGGTGTGCGAGTATTTGGCCGTTCCGGAAAATAAAGTTGTTGATATACTAAATAAGCGAGAAGTAAAAAAGTATATTGATACTGTATACTTAGACATGGGGTTTCGTAACAAAAATAACATTGCTACAGCCCTTGACGAAATCATCAAATCAAAGTTAGAGGAGGCGCAAGAAACGGGAGTATACTCAAGTAAAGACTTGGCAGACTTACTTCAGATGGCGCATCGTATGAGAATGGATGAAATTAAGGCTCAAGCCGAAATGGTAAAAGCCGAAAATGGAGTCATCAGAACTCAAAACAACGTACAAATCAATAGTGAGGGTTTGCCATTTGGCCAAGGCAACTATGGCAAGCTAATGGAGAAACTACTCAAGGAGGAATAATCCTAGAGAACTTCAATGCTCGCAGAACTTGCGATCGCAAATGCAGCTTTCGGCGTAATTAAAGAAGCAATTGGTAACGGCAAAGACCTATATGAGATGGGCGGCGTAGTTGCACAATTTTTTGACCAAAAAACTGCTTTGCAAAAAAAGTCGAATGCAAAAGGGTACAAAAGTGATATGCAAGCTTTCATGGAACTTGAGAAGATCAAGGAGATGGAAGAGCACTTAAAGGATCAAATGATATGGGCAGGACGCCCAGGAATGTGGGACGACTGGCTAGCCTTTCAAAAACAAGCCAAGGAAGAAAGAGAGAAAAGAGAGAGAGAAGAACGTCAACGCCACGACGAAATGATGCAGCTAATTATGTATGTTGTATACGGTATTTGTGGTCTTGTAGTATTTGTCCCTACTTTGTTTCTTATTCTTACAATACTAAAATGACTAATATAGACGAAAGAGTACGAGTTATGGAAGTAGAAATGGCTGCTCATGAAGCTCAGTGTGAAGAGCGATGGAAAACTACTTTTAATCGTTTAGATGATATTGACGAAGGCATAGCACGAATTGAAAGCCGACTTATAGCAGGAGGAGGTGCAGCCCTTTTGTTTTTACTGGGACTGCTCGCCTCTCACATGATGTAAAATGTTAAATAAATTTATAGACCTAATTAAGTCAAAGTTTAGAATTGAGACTAAAATAGTCGATACAGAAACAGAGCTTAGTTTAGTAGTTATAAATTTATTTAACAATGAAGTTGTGTATGAGCACAAGCAAGATTTATTACCATTACTTGAAAGTTTTAAGAGACGACTATGAGACGTGGAAGAGAAAAAGACTTAGAAAAATGATGTAAAATCTTAAATAAATTTATAGCTTTTTATAAACTCAAAGTTTAGAATTGAGACTAAAATGGTCGATACAGAAACAGAGCTTAGTTTAGTAGTTATAAATTTATTTAATAATGAAGTTGTGTATGAGCACAAGCAAGATTTATTACCATTACTTGAAAGTTTTAAGAGACGACTATGAGACGTGGAAGAGAAAAAGACTTAGAAAAGTACATTAACGTGAGAATTGCTCAACTCAAACAAGATATGTCCAAAGCTCACGATGAATATGATAAGCAATGGTACAATCGTATCATTCAAGAACTATCATGGGTAAAGAGTCAACAGCATAATTGCTATTTAGACGAAGTACAAAATTGGAAGGACAACTATTCATATCTTCCATAGACGCGAAAGCGCATGAGAACCTAGATGCCTTACGGTAAAGGAACTTACGGTAAAAAGCGTGGTAGACCTTCAAAAGCTGCAAAAAAGCGCGGCAAGAAAAAGATGGCTAAGAAGGGCTTAACAGCCAAACAGAAGAAGTTGCCGCCCGCATTGCGAGCAGCAATTCTCAAGAAAAAGAAGCGAGGTAAAAAATGATTGACTTATTGATTGGAGCAGTACTTGGCTGGTTCGCACACATTGCGTGGGCCAAATGGGGCCATAACCTCGTAGACCTTAATAAAGGAGAGTAAAATGGTATATACATTTCAAAATAACTCTTGGGTTCTAAAAACTGTAGAAGGTAAAGAAATTGCAAGATTTAGAACAAGACGTGAACTGCTAAAGTTTATGAAAGAGAATCCTAATGCCGGTACGCAAAAGGCGGTCAGTAAAGCGGAAGAGCCCAGTGAGGAAGAGCTCGAGGAAGACGACGACGAGGACGAAGAGGACAGCTAGATCTCTTTCTGCTGCGACCCGAAAAACCCTCGCCGCAAAAGCAAAGAAAACCCGGTTCACTCTAGGGCAGCTTGTTAAAGTATACCGACGAGGGCAGGGAGCCTTCTTATCTTCCGGATCTCGCGCAGGCGTAGGTATGGCTGGATGGGCTATGGGACGTGTAAACTCATTTATTAAAGGAGGGCACTCGCAAGACAATGATATTAAGCGTGGAGCCAAGAAGCGTAAGACGCCTAAAAAACGATAAAATGGAGGTTAACTCTATTAGTCCCATAGTTAATAATTGGGAAAAAGATTATTCGGTTCAATCAGTTGCAAAAGCTCCTGATAACAGATATAAAGTAACTGATACTATTTATACTGTCATTACTTATGACCAGAACGGAAAGCTTGATACAAGCACAAATATTCGTTATCTAGATTATATTGTATGAAGAAACGAAGAGGCCCGCCCAAGGATAAAAAAACGCGTATACCTAAAAAGTATCTTAGTGGTACTAAAGGTAAGCGCCGTACTCAACTTGCTAGTGCAATTAAACGAATTGCAAAACTCTATAAGGAAGGTAAGACTGTTCCTAGGTCCTTAATTAAAAAGCGTGTAGCTTTAGGGAAGAGAAAGAAAAGTGCCCGCAAAAAGAAAGGGAGGTAGAAAAAAGCACCCCGCTCTGAAACGTGCGGGAGTCTCGGGGTTCAACAAGCCAAAGCGCACTCCCAGGCATCAAAAGAAGTCCCACATTGTTGTAGCTAAAGTAGGAAGTAAAATTAAAACTATTCGATTTGGTCAGAAAGGCGCTAAAACAGCAGGAAAACCCAAAGCTGGCGAAAGTGAGGCTATGAAAGCCAAGCGTCGCAGCTTTAAGGCTCGTCATGCAAAGAACATCGCAAAAGGCAAGATGTCGGCAGCATACTGGGCAGATAAAGTAAAATGGTGAATAAAACTCTTACAGTAAAAGCTCCAAGTGGTACATCCCGTATACAAGTAGTCGCGCTTGCAGATAAAGATGGTAATATCATTAGTAGTTTTGGAGCGTCTGCAAATATTCCAATTGCTGCAGGTGTTGTGGACGGTTATGGTCACATCAATAAGTTTGGTGCGACTGACGGTGATGTAACAGCTGGTACTATTTGGGATGGCAACAATGGCGCTGTAGTTTATCCATATCCAGCCGATAGTGTTGTTGCAGTCGCTTCTACACAAAACTCAGGTGCTTCGGTTTTAGTTCAAGGTCTTGATGCTAATCACATTGCAGCATCAGAAACAATCAATATAGGTGCAACAGGATCCACAGTATTTTCTCGTATCTTTAGAGCAAACATGGTTGATACTAATAATGATGCTGACGTGTCATTAACTATGGGTGGTACTGTAGCTGCGAAGATTATCGAAGATCAAGCACAAACCCTTATGGCTGTTTACACTGTTCCAGCAGGTAAGACAGCATACTTACTAAAAACTCAAATGGGGGGTGACAAAGGATCAAACAACGCCGCAATGAAATATTCACTTATGGCTAGAGATACAGACAATGGAAACGTATTCCAAATCAAAGGTATTTCATATACCGCAGGCGGTCAAAGCGTAGTGGTAGAGTATCCAGTTCCGTTAAAGTTTGAAGAAAAGACAGATATTAGAATAGACGTGGTTGCCGCGCAGGGTGGGCAAACTTGTTCTGCAACACTTGATTTAATACTAGTAGATAATCCAGTCTAACTTCAAATTTATGACTGATATAGAAGTCAAAGCTCTTTCACAAAATAATGTAGGTGGTATTATTGACATTATTTTGAAAGATAACTAATATAGCTTATGGGCGAAGAATTAGAAAAAGCAGGCTATCATCCTGCTGATGTAAATGGCGATAATGTAGTAGATGCAGAAGAAAAAGCAATGTTCTTAGAGTTTAAGCGCAAAGAGCTTGAAGA
>Ga0233444_10002103_pt1 | contig 21370 bp, 21 predicted proteins | sample SI_124_October20_6_FD_182792 | JGI IMG/M metagenome (GOLD analysis project Ga0233444, IMG submission 182792) | Seawater microbial communities from Saanich Inlet, British Columbia, Canada - SI_124_October2016_10_MG | ecosystem: Environmental > Aquatic > Marine > Inlet | place: Canada: British... | reverse complement strand
AGAATTGTTATCTTCATATGAATATTGGCAATTTTGGAGAAATACAGATGATCGAGATGTAAAAAGATTTTTAAATTTTTTTACTGAAATAAATCCAAATGAAATTGATAATATTATTTCTAAAAATCAAAATATAAATGATTTAAAAATACTATTAGCAAATGAGGCGACTAAAATTCTACACGGTGAAACTGCTTCAAGTAAAGCCGAACAAACTGCCAAAGAAACATTTGAAGGAGGTGGAGTAGGACTAAATCTTCCAGAAATAAAAGTTAAGTCTAACGAAATAGATATTGGAATTAACTTTCTTGATTTTTTGTCAAAAAATAAAATTTTGTCTTCTAAAAGTGAAGCAAGAAGAGTAATTTCTAATAAAGGATTAAAAATAAATAATATTGTTGTTGTAGATGAAAATAGAATACTTGAACCGAAAGATTTTAATAATAATACTTTAAAAATTTCTTATGGAAAAAAGAAACACTATATAGTTAAAATTATTTAGTATCTCTATTTCTCTCAATAATTTTTTGAATAAATCTTGGTGTTATCGTTTTAATTGGGTTAATTGTTGTTTTAATTTTGCCCGTTGGCCCTTTCATCTTAAAGCTTATTCCAAACAATCCTTCGCCTACTTCCTTAGGTATAACTATATTACCAAGTACAGGTATTTTGGAAATTAATTTATTTAAACTTTTTGCTGGAACTAAAGTTCCTCTTAAACTAGTTAAACCAGATTGATCTTGATATCCGTCCATTAAAACAGAAATACTAGGTCCTAGGGCTAGTATTTCATCTAATTTTAATAATCCTTTTTGATTATTCATATTTATTTCTAAAATATCGAATGATAGACCATCACCTCCTGCTAAGTCTGCCAATCCTCCAAGATCAGCCAAAGAAAGTAATTTTATTAGTCCAGGAGCATTTATTACTTTAAAGTTTTCAATTTTGAGATTTGAACGAGAGTCTTCACCATCTATAATAGATGTGTATAATAATTTACCATTAGTAAGACCTTTAAAAAAGCTATATTCCGTTAAAAGAGGTTTGGGCAGGTCAGAGTAAACTTCTAGATATTTTTTATTATTTTTTTTATCATTTTTCATAGATATATCTAAAAAATTATTATTACCAAAATCTCCCTTAGCTGAAATTTTAATAAATTTTCCTTTTTCAACTACCCCAATTAATTTAAAATTTTTAAGGTTTTCAGAAAGTGGTGCTATAATATTTGTAAAGTCGATTTCAATTTCTTTATTTATTTTTGAAAAATTATTTGTACTTGTTTTCTTGCTAAGAACTTTTGATAAATTAGAGGCATCAAATTTAGATCCAGTTATTAAAATTTTTTTTTTAAAAAATATATCAAAATCATTATTTATTTCTTCTTTTTTTTTTGTTTTTACAGAGATTTTTTTTAATGATGTTACTTTATTATTATTGAGTTTTAAATCTTCTATTAAAATAGAATTATTTTTTTCATTTAAATGAAATTTTTTTATCTTAAGATAATCCTTATTTTTTTCTAAATTAATAGATAGATCAGCAACTAAATCTTTAGGTTTTTGGTAGTTAATAATATCTACACTAATACCTTGGTTATATTCAGCATCAAGATTTAAATTTAATATTTCTTTTTCTATTTTATTATTTAATTTATACGACAAAAAATCTTTATTATTTATTGAATATTTTCCTGAAATAATTATGTCATTGTCTTTTTTATTAAAATTTGAGGTAATTTTTGAGTTAATAAGAGATAAAGTGTTGATTGTCTTTTTTGAAAAAAAATTATTTACGGGTTTTTTAAATTTAAAATTTGCTTTTAAAATTTTACCATTGTTTTTAAAGCTATAATTTTTAATTTTATAAGTTTTATCAAAATTAATTATTAAACTATTATTGATTTCGGCTTCTAGGTCGCTAATATCTGAAATTAGGTTAAGGTTTTTTAACAAATTGGTGTATTTGGAAAATTGCTTCTCTTTTAACCTTAAGTTTGAAGTAAAATTAGATTTTATTGAAATCTTTGGATAAATATTTAATTTTACATCACCATCTTTAATTGTGGCACCTTCTAATTCACCAAAAATATTTTTTATTAAAATATCTTTTTTATCTCCAAAAAAGTTAAAATTTGTTTTCTTTATATTAATACCGTCCATCACTTCGATATCTAGATTTGAAACTTTACCTTTAATTATAAAATTTTCAAACAAGTTGTTTTTATTAACATAGATTTCTAATTCTGAATTTAATTTTCCTCTTTTAATTTTGTTGTTAATTATACTCTTAAGATTAGACGGCTTTATAATGTGAGAAAGTTTTTTAAACTGGTTTATATCTATCTCCTCCAAATCAAAAAAAATTTTTTGTATTTTTGGTTTAGATTTTATTAAAGATGTAAAATCTATATAAACTTTAATATTTTTTGTTGGAATATCAATTTTTTTATAATTAATAACTGGCTCTCCTGCTTCTAAAAAAAGGTTTACTTCTTTAATATCTAATTTAAATTTAATATTATTTAATTTTATATAAATATTATTATCTTTTTGATTAATTTTTTTAGAAATAATATTGCTAAGTTTATTTGTTTCTAGACCTATTGTAGACAGTACAATTGTAAGTGTGATTAAAGCGATTAATATAAATAAAAAAAAAATTAGAAAAAGCTTTTTCATTATCTAATTTTAATTCCTTCTTCTATAAACTGATCAATATTTCCATCCAAAACACTGGTAGGATTAGTGTTTTCAATCTTATTTCTTAAATCTTTTACCAATTGGTAAGGTTGTAATACATATGACCTAATTTGATGACCCCATCCTATATCTGTTTTTGAATTAATTTCTTTTTGACTTTCCTCTTCTTTTTTTTGCATTTCATGTTCATAAAGTCTAGCTTTCAACATTTTAAAACAAGTTTCTTTATTTTTATGTTGTGATCTCTGATTTTGACATTGAACTACTATTTTAGTTGGAAGGTGTGTAATTCTCACTGCGCTATCGGTTGTATTAACATGCTGGCCTCCGGCTCCACTTGATCTATAGGTGTCAATTCTTAAATCTTTCTCATCTATTTTAATATTCATCTCATCGTCTACAGCTGGGTATACCCAGACACTAGCAAAACTTGTGTGGCGTCTAGCACCACTATCAAATGGAGATATCCGCACTAATCTGTGTACGCCTGACTCTGATTTCATTAGTCCGTATAAATAATCTCCATCAACTTTAATTGTTGATGATTTTATGCCTGCTTCTTCTCCTTTATGTTCACTAATTATTTCATATTTATATTTTTTTTTGTCAAACCATTTCATATACATTCTTCTTAACATATCAGCCCAATCTTGGCTTTCGGTTCCGCCTGCACCAGCGTGTATTTCAAGGTAAATATCGTAATCATCATTTTCACCAGATAGAAAACAATTTATTTCAATTTTTTTTACCGCTTCGTGAGTTTGTTCAATTTTTAGAAAGCAGTCTTCAATTATTTCTTCATTTTTTTCTTGAGTGGCAAGATTAAATAAATCTTTAATATTATTAATTTCACTTGATAATTTTTTGTAGGAAGACAAAATGACTTCAAATTTTTTTTTTTGTTTTACTGTCTTTTTTACCAGTTCTTTATCTTTCCAAAAATTTTCTTGTAAAAGTACTTTTTCTAACTCTTCTAACTTTAATTCGACTTTGTGCTTATCAAAGATACCCCCTGATACTATTGAGGTTTTTTTCTGTAATTAATAATTTAGTTTCAAAATTTTGCATTAATAAAATTGTCTAAACTTTACTGTATTATCATGATCATTAATTGATATTAAATTGTTATTTTTTATATTGTTAATATCTTTTGTCTTTAAGGCTTCAATAATAGTATTTTTGTCACCTGAGGATGATTTTAATCCTGTATCGTAATTTAAGGATGTTAAATAAATATTTTCTGGTATTTTAAAATCATCAAAATCTTCCTCAAAAAGTGCATTTTCAATAAAATCTTTAAAAATAGGCAAAGCTGCTTTAGAACCTGTTTCGTATCTTCCAAGGCTTTTAGGATTATCAAATCCAATATATACTCCAATAACTAAATTAGATGAAAATCCGATAAACCACGCATCAAAATTATCATTTGTAGTTCCAGTCTTTCCAGCTAACGGTACATTAAGCGATTTTAATTTTTTTGCTGTACCTCTTTCTACGGCGCCACTCAATATTGTCACCATCTGGTACGCTGTCTCTTCGCTAAAAATACGTTCATTGGTATTTTCTATTTGCGGAAATTTTCCTGGAATATCTATAAATTTATCACATCCCACGCATTTTCTGTTTTTTAATTGAAAAATCGTTTTACCTCTTCTATCTTGTATTCTTGAAATTAAAGTAGGGTTAATTTTTTTACCTCCATTCGCAAAAGATGCATATGCCGAAGTTAAATTTATTAAACTTGTCTCTGCTGCACCTAGCGAGACAGATAGTAACTCAGGTATTTCTTCATATACATTCAACTTTTTTGATAAATCTAAAATTTTATCTAAACCTAAGATTTTGGCAATTCTAACTGTCATGAGGTTTCTTGAATATTCAATTCCTTTTCTAAATGTCGATGGTCCATAAAATTTTTTACCATAATTTTCTGGTTTCCAATTTTTTAATCCAAATCCTTGAGTTTCAACAAAAGGAGCATCTAATATTATTGAATTTGGTGCGAAACCATTTTCTAAGGCTGCGGCATAAACAATTGGTTTAAATGCAGATCCAGGTTGTCTCTTTGCTTGAGTTACTCTATTAAACTCACTAGACTTAAAATTAAATCCACCTACTAAAGCTTTCACATCTCCTGTAAAAGGATCTATCGCAACTATTCCTCCATTTACTTTTGGATATTGTTTTAAAGTCCATAGATTTTTTTCTTTTTTAACAAAAATAATATCACCAATATTGTATTGATCAGTAATTAATTTTTTTTTTGGTATTGTCCATTTAATATTTTTAGCTGACAAAAAACTTTCAATGGTGCGTTTGTTATTATTTATTATTTTAAATTTAATTTGAGAGTTATTCAGTTCTATTATTTCTGCAAATTCCCAGTTTAGGGTTGGATCTAATTTAAATTGATTTAATTTTTTTTTCCAATTTTTATTTTTAATTTTATTAGTTATTACACCACGCCAACCATGCCTTCTATCGTATTCTTCGATACCTTTTCTAAGAGATTTAATAGCTTGAATTTGATAATTTATATTTAATGGTGTCCTGATACTTAATCCTTGAGAGTATAATTTTTCAAACCCATAGTTTTGATTCACTGATCGTCTAACTTCTTCTGTGTAAGAATTGGCTTCATTGACTATTTCAATTTTTCTTTTTTTTAAATTTATTTTTGATTTTTTTAATTCTTTAAGCTGTTTTTTAGAAATAAAATTATTTTCCTCTAAATTTTTCAGTACTAAATTTCTTCTAAATTCAGCTACCTTTGGATACCGATAAGGATTATATTTGCTAGGTGCTTTAGGAAGCGCTGCAAGAAGAGCAGCATCTGAATAATCTAATTCTTTTATAGATTTATCAAAATACTCTAAACTAGCTGCCGCAATTCCGTATGTTCCTTGACCCAAATAAATCTGATTTAAATACAGCTCTAAAATTCTTTCTTTAGAATATGCTCGTTCAATTCTAAATGCCAGAATAGCTTCTTTTATTTTTCGTTTCATTGAAACTTCATTTGTTAAAAGAAAGTTTTTTGCTACCTGTTGTGTAATTGTGGATGCTCCTTCTAATCTTTTATTTTGAGAAATATTTTTTAAATTTTTAATGACAGCTCTTAAAATTCCTTTAGGATCTACCCCAGGATGGTTAAAAAAATTTTTATCTTCTGCTGAGAGAAACGAATTAACAACTTTTAAGGGAATAGACTCGTATGGAACGAATAATCTTTTTTGTAAAGCATATTCAGCTATAAGTTTTCCGTCTTGCGAATAAACTCTGCTAGATATGGGAGGTTGATAGTTAGATAATTTTTTATAATCGGGTAAACCTATAGAAAAATACCACAATGTGGAAAACATAAAAAGCAAAACAGTAATAAAAAAAATTATTACAAATTTTATTGAAAAATTAAGAAAATTTAACATATATCTAATTTATTAATAATAAATTTGACTTTCTTTAGGCATTAAAAATTTAAATGAGTGTATTTGTTCATAAAATCGTATAAAAAGAAACTATGACAAATTTAAAATTCACAGATTTCAATAAAATAAAAGGAATTCAACTTAAATGGAAAAAAATTTATACATTGATGCATCGCATCCTAACGAAACACGTATTGTTCTTAAATCAGCAAATTCAATTGAAGAATATGAATTTGAAGATAAAAATAATTTAAATTTTAAGAACAATATTTATCTTGCTACAATAAGTAGAGTTGAGCCTTCTTTGCAGGCAGCTTTTGTTAATTTTGGTAGAGATAGACATGGTTTTTTAGCCTTTAATGATATTCAATCTGATTATTATCAATTGCCTTCTGAGGATAAAGAAAAAATTAGAATTGCAGAAGAAAAAATAAGAGAAAATCTTAAAAATAATGCGCAAGAAATTTCCAAAGAGACCTTGGTCGATGAGACTTCTGTTATAGAAAATGATGATAATAAAATAGAAAATTCTGCTAATAAAGATATTGAAAATAAAAAAAATGATTTTAGGGAAGAAGTAAAGTCATCATATGGTATTAAACGATATAAAATTCAAGAAGTAATTAAGCCTGGTCAGGTAATTTTAATACAAGTCATTAAGGAGGAAAGAGGGCAAAAAGGAGCTGCTCTCACAACTTTTATTTCTTTAGCTGGGAAATATATGGTTTTAATGCCTAACACAGCAAAAGGTGGCGGAATTTCTAGAAAAATTTTTAATTCATCAGATCGTCAAAAAATAAGAAGTATACTTAATGAAATTGATATTCCAAAAAGTATGGGAGTGATAGTGAGGACTGCTGGATCAAACAAAACAAAAAATGAGATTGAAAAAGATTTTAAAAATACATTAAAAACTTGGGAAGAAATAAAAGATAAGGCTTTAGACTCAAATGCTCCGTCTTTAGTTTATGAAGAGGGCGACATTATTAAAAGAACATTAAGAGATACTTACGACAATGACACTAAATTAGTTTACGTAGAAGGTAATGAAGCTTACCAAAAAGCAAAAAAATTCATGAAAGAATTGATGCCCAAAAATATAAAAAATGTTAAAAAATATAGAGGTAAAATACCACTTTTTCATGACGCAAATATTGAAAAAGAATTAAATAATATTTTCGAACCTACAGTTAAATTAAAGTCTGGCGGATACTTAGTTATAAATCCAACTGAAGCGCTTGTCTCAATTGATATTAACTCAGGGCAATCTACTAAACAAATAAATATTGAAAAAACCGCTTTAAATACAAATTTAGAAGCAGCAGAAGAAATTGCACATCAAATTAAATTAAGAGATTTGTCGGGTTTAATTGTAATCGATTTTATTGATATGATGAGCTACTTCAATAGACGTCTAGTTGAAAAGAAAATGAGGGAAAGTATAAGAAAAGATAGAGCAAGAATACAAATTGGTAAAATTAGTAATTTTGGTTTACTTGAGATGACGCGCCAGAGATTGCGAGCAGGATCAATAAAATGGGAAACTCAACTTTCCTTAGGTTCATTTTCTCAAAAAATTATAAAAAAAACTCAACATTTAGCTTTTACTGAAAAAGTAAAAATAATTAAATCTTATGTTCCAGTAAAAGTAAAATTATTTATTGAAAGAAATTTATTAGAGGAATTAAATTATTTTCAAAAAAAATACTTATTTAAAATAGAAATATTGTCTGATGAAAAATTAATTATTCCTGAATATAAAATTGAATTACTGAATAAAACTAAAAAACTTATAAATTCTGTAGAAAATATTTATCATATTGAAGAAGTCAAAAAAACAAAAAAGATAAAATCTAAAGAGAAAAAAAATTTAAAAAAAATAAAAAAAGATACAAAAGTATCTAAGGCAAAAAAAAAATTGAGAACTCTTTGGGTGAGGCGTAAAAAAAATTAAATTAATCCTTTTTTTGGAGAGCTTGGAATAGCAAGGTAGTTCTTTTCCATTCTTCCTGATAAGTATGAATTTCTACCAGAAATAACTGCGTCTTTAAAAGCTTGTGCCATCAAAATTGGTTTTTTTGAATTAGCTATTGCGCTATTCACTAAAACTCCATCACAGCCCAATTCCATTGCGATTGTTGCATCTGATGCTGTTCCAATTCCTGCATCTACTATTACTGGAACTTTTGATTGCTTAATTATTAAAGAAATATTAATTTTATTTTGTAACCCTAAGCCAGAACCTATTGGTGACGCTAAAGGCATAATTGCTGAAGCACCATGATCCTCTAATTTCTTTGCTAACAGCGGATCATCTGTACAATATACCATTACTTTAAAACCTTCTTTTACAAGAATTTTTGTTGATTTAATTGTTTCAATCATGTCTGGGTATAAAGTTTTTTTATCACCCAAAACTTCTAGCTTAACCAATTTCCATCCACCCATTTCTCGAGCTAGTCTCAATGTTCTAAGAGCTTCATTTGAATTAAAACACCCTGCTGTATTTGGTAGAAAAGTTATTTTTTTTGGGTTCAGGTAATCTGTTAGGATTGGTTTTTTTTTATCCAATATATTCACCCTTCTAACTGCAACTGTTACCATATCAGCACAAGAGGCCTTTACTGCTTTAGCTGTTTCAGTAAAGCTTTTATATTTGCCCGTGCCTACTATTAATCGTGACTTAAGGCTTGTACTTGCAATTTTTAAAATGTCTTTTTTCAATTTATCCACCACCAATAAAATGAACAATTTCTAATTTGTCGCCATTTTTTAAGTATTTTTGTTTATAATTTACTTTTTGAATTATTGCGCCATTATATTCAATTGCAATTTTTTTATTCGATAATTTATATTTTTTAACTAGATCTAATATTGAAAAGTTAGATTTAATTGTAATTTTTTTTCCATTTAATTGTATTTTTGCCATAATTAAGTTAATCAATAATATTAATAGATAACGATGAATAAAATTATAATTCTTAATGGTCCAAATCTCAACCTTTTAGGTGAAAGAGAAAAAAATCAATATGGAAGCTTAACATTAGAGGATATTGAAAAAAATTGTAAAGTATTTGCAAATAAAAATAATATAGATCTTTCTTTATTCCAGTCCAATATAGAGGGTGAATTAGTTGAAATAATTCAAAATTCTAGGGCCAATCAGCATGGCTTAATAATTAATGCAGGCGGTTACACGCATACCTCTGTATCTATACATGATGCTTTGAAAATTATTAAAATTCCAATTATTGAATTGCATATGAGCAATATTTATAATAGAGAAGAATTTAGACACAAATCCTTAATAAGCAAATTAGCAATGGGTATTATTTGCGGTTTTGGTTCTGATGGTTATATTATGGCTCTTGAATCAATGAATAAATATTTAAAAAATGAAAATTGATAAAAAATTAATTAAAGAATTAGTAGATAACTTAAAAGAATTTGGTCTAACAGAGTTGGAATATCAAGAGGGCCAAACTAAAATAAAAGTTTCAAAAGCAGCCAAGGGAATAGAACATTCAAAATCAAACGCAGTAGTTTCACAAAATAAAGCTGTTTTAAAATCCACAGATGAAAGTGACGGAATAAGAGTTAAATCCCCTATTATCGGAACAGCTTACTTAGCTGCTGAACCAGGTGCAAAAAAATTTGTAGAAGTTGGAGATAAAATTAAAAAAGGACAAACGGTCATGATCGTTGAAGCGATGAAAACTATGAATCATGTGCCTTCAACGTCAGACGGTGAAGTAAAGAAAATTCTAGTTGAGGACGGTCAACCAGTAGAATTTGGTCAAACATTAATTCTTTTAAAATAATTAATAATGTTCAAAAAAGTATTAATTGCTAATAGAGGTGAAATAGCTGTTAGAATTATTAGAGCTTGTAAAGAATGGGGTATAGGCACTGTTGCTGTCCACTCAGATGTTGATGCCGACTCTATGCATGTAAGATTAGCTGATGAAAGCGTTTGTATAGGATCTCATCAACCTCAAAATAGTTATCTAAATATTTCTTCAATTATGTCAGCTGTAGATTTGACTGGTGCAGAGGCACTACATCCTGGCTATGGTTTTTTATCAGAAAATGCAAAATTTTCTGAAATTGTAAATAAACACGGTATTAAGTTTATCGGTCCAAGTGCTGAGATTATATCAAAAATGGGTGATAAAATTGAGGCAAAACGAATTGCAAAAAAATTTGGTTTACCTGTAATTGAAGGCTCCGAGGGAGGAGTAAAAAATTTTGATGAAGCTAAATCTTTATGTAAAGAGATTGGATACCCTGTTCTGATTAAAGCTGCTGGAGGAGGAGGAGGTAAAGGAATGAAAATAGTAGAAGAAGAAAGTCAATTACAAAACTTATTTTTAACAGCCAAATCTGAAGCAAAGAAATTTTTTGGAAATGATGAATTATACATTGAAAAATATTTTCAAAACCCAAGACATATAGAGGTTCAAATTATGTCTGGGAAAAATAAAACAGTTCATTTAGGTGAAAGAGATTGTTCTGTACAAAGAAGACATCAAAAATTAATAGAGGAAACTCCTAGTCCTGTTCTAACAGAAGAACAAAGAAAAGATTTATTAGATAAAACTGTGAAAATGGTAGATCAAATTAATTATGAAGGTGCTGGTACAGTTGAATTTATTTATGAAAATGGAAAATTTTATTTTTTAGAAATGAATACCCGTGTTCAAGTAGAGCATCCTGTAACAGAAGTGCAAACAGGGATTGATATTGTTAAAGAACAATTATGGATAGCATTTACAGGTGAAACAGCTTTAAAACAAAGCGATATTGTGCCCAGAGGACATTCAATTGAGTGCAGAATAAATGCAGAAAACCCAGCTTTAGATTTCCAACCTAGTCCTGGAACAATTACTGTTTGCCATCAACCATCTGGTTTTAGGACCAGAGTTGATGGTTCTATATTTCAAGGATGCAAAATAACACCTTACTACGATAGCTTAATAGCAAAAGTAATCTGTAAAGGAAGAAATAGAACAGAAGCGATTCAAAGAACTTTGAGATCACTAGATGAATTTGTACTTGAAGGAATTGATACTACAATAGATTTACATAAAAAAATCTTAAACCATAAAAAATTTGTATCATCTGATTTTGATACTAACTGGTTAGGAAAAGAAAAATTTTATTAAACATTATTACAACTTAATAACTGAAGATCATATATAGCATGGTCGAAAGGTGTAACATTAGGATCAGAGGCAAAAGTCCAACCATTGTATATAAAAACTTTATCGTTATCACCTTTTGTAAAATCTTTAACTTGCATATAAGCTACATCATCAATTTTATTATTTAATTTCATTTTTCCACATTTAAGAATCTTAATTTCTAATGGACCAAATTTTTTTAATTCATTTAAATTAACAACAAGTTTAGAGGATTTAGCCGTTATTTTGTCTAGCCCAATTAAAACAGCATGAGGGTTTTTTATAGAGATATTAAATGTTTTTTTTTTTTTTAGATTTTTATTTGCTGTAAAACTTTCACTTTCTAAGTTAGTATCTTCAAAACTTGGTTTAATCTTATTTAAGTTTAATAGAGGTGTACTTGAAATTTTATCTTCAGCAAAGGCAGAAAGGTTAAAAAAAAAAATTAAAAATATAATTTTACTTCCAGGTTTCATATTTCTTATTTGAATCATCTTTTTTTATTTTTACAGGTTTATAACTGTTTTTTGTTCCAGTTCTATTCTCTAGGTGACTTTTTTGCCAAAGGTACTTTTTTTTATCTTTATCATCTGGAATCTTGTCTATTGTGTGATGTATCCATAAATACCAGTCAGAATTTATTTTTGTTGCTTCAATTTTGTCAGAGTAAATGACCCACCTTTCATTACTTTTATTTTTATAATATTTATTTCCAGTTTCATCTTTACCAACATAGATACCTGTAAATAAAGTTTTTAGGAATGTTCCGAAAGTTTGTTTGTTCCACCAAGTAAAGATTATTTTATAGCTCATTTTTAGAATTTTAAATCCACACAATTATCAAGTGTATTATTATAAAATAGACACCTGATAAAATTAATATATATATCTTAATTATAAGAGATTCCATTTAATTATGAAAAAATTTATTGTTGAAACTTACTACACCTGCACTTTTAAGACCGTGCATACCTTGGACAATTTAAATGATGCTGAGCTATCTAAAATAGATAAAAGAAGTGATGGTGACGTAGAAGTTATTGATGTTAAGCTTAATAATCGAAAAACAAAAAAAATTGGTGACAAAAAAGAAACTAAATCAAATAATACAAAATTGAATGAGCCCATTCCTAGCGATATTGCAAACAAACTAGTTAATGCTAATAAAAATGATAAAATTGACAATTCAACGAACTTAAAAGTAAAAAATAATGCACGTTTTAAGATGCCAGATAGAAGAAAAGGCTATATCCAAAAAGCACAAATAGGTGACCATAAAGTTTATCTCCATACAGGGGAATACAATGATGGTAAAATTGGAGAAATTTTCATTGATACAAACAAAGAAGGTGAGTTAGTTAAAGCTATGATGAATAATTTTGCAATTGCAATTTCATTAGGTTTACAATACGGGGTTCCACTTGAAGAATATGTAGATGCCTTTATTGATACTAAATTTGAACCTTCTGGAAAAGTTGATGGAAATGATAGAATTTTAAGTGCATCTTCAATCTTAGATTATGTCTTTAGAGAACTAGCTATATCATACTTAGGTAAAGAAGAATTAGCTCACACACCTTCAATAGCTAATTCGAAAAATATTAACATAGAAAGTACCGCTGATGATAAATTTCTTAAAATTGTAAAAAATATCACCTCAAAAGGATTTGTAAGAAGTAATTACGAGGAAAAATTAGTCGATCTTTCTGACGTTAGAATAAATTTAAAAACAAAAAACTAGTTTTTTTTTACGTCAACTTTAATACAAAGTTCTTTTAGTTGTTTGCTATCAACTGTTGAAGGTGCTTGCATCATTAAATCTTGTGCATTTTGGTTCATTGGAAACAATGTTATCTCGCGAATATTTTCCTTGCCGGCTAATAGCATTACAATCCTGTCTATTCCAGGCGCTATACCACCGTGCGGTGGGGCTCCATAACTTAACGCGTTTATCATACCGCTAAATTTTTCATTAACATCTTCTTCTTTATATCCAGCAATCGAAAATAATTTATACATTAAATCAGGTATATGATTTCTGATTGCTCCTGATGACAATTCTATGCCATTACAAACAATATCATACTGATATGCTTTCATCTCAAGAGGTTTTTCAAAATTTAATTTATTAATATCCCCTTGAGGCATGGAAAATGGATTGTGACTAAATATTATTTTTTTGTACTTTCTTCAATTTCAAACATTGGGTAGTCGACTATCCAACAAAAAGCAAATCGATTTTTATCAATAATTTCTAAGTCATTTGCAATTTTTTGTCGGGCTATAGAAAGAATTTTTTCTAAGTCCTTACTTTTTCCACATGATAAAAAAATACTGTCACCTATTTCAGCGCTACAAATTTTCATTATTTCTTTTAACGCATCTTCACTAAAAAATTTTCCTATTGGACCCCTGCCCTTAACTTCTTTATTTTTTTCAAAAGTAAAATAAGCTAGACCTGATGCACCTTGTTCTTTAGCCCATTTATCAATATTATCAAAAAAGCTTCTTGGCTTATCTTTTGTATTTTTAGTTACTATTGCTCTAACATTAGAGCCTGATTTTACCAGTTTTTTAAAAATATCAAATTTTACATCCTCTCTAGAAAAAACTTTTGTAATATCCTCAATAATTAATGGATTTCTCAAATCTGGTTTATCTGTTCCATATTTTTGCATCGCTTCTTGATAAGGAATTCTAGGAAAATTATTATTTAATATTTTTTTTGAAGAAAAACTTTTAAATAGATTTACCATCAATTTTTCAAGAACATTAAAAATATCTTCTTGCTCAACAAAAGACATTTCTAGATCTAATTGGTAAAATTCACCTGGGCTTCTATCTGCTCTAGCATCTTCATCTCTAAAACATGGTGCTATTTGAAAATATTTATCAAAACCAGATACCATTATCAATTGTTTAAACTGTTGAGGAGCTTGAGGTAGCGCATAAAATTTTCCTGGATTTAATCTGCTAGGTACTAAAAAATCTCTTGCACCCTCTGGACTTGAAGACGTTAAAATAGGCGTTTGATATTCTAAAAAACCTAATTTTAACATCTCAGTTCTTATGAATGAAATCACATTTGATCTTAAGATAATATTTTTATGCATTTCATCTCTTCGTAAATCTAAAAATCTATATTTAAGCCTAATATCTTCTGGATAATCTTGTTCTCCAAAAACAGGTATTGGTAATTCTTTTGCATTAGATAAAATTTTAACGGATAGGATTTTTACTTCAATTTTTCCAGTTGTTAACTCTAAATTTTCTGTTGCATTTGCTCTTTTAACAACTTTACCAGTTATTTTTAAAACTGACTCTGGTTTAGTTTTTTCTAATATTGGAAATGATTTATTATTATTTTCAATTACGCACTGAGTGACACCGTAGTGATCTCGAAGATCTACAAACAATAAATTACCATGATCTCTTTTTCTATGAAGCCACCCAGATAAAGAAACAGTTGTATCTATATGTAGTTCATTTAATTCTGAACAATTATGAGTTCTATATTTATTCATTGGTTTAATACTTTTTTTATTAGATTAATATTTATAGATTTTCCAGTAGATAAAGACAATTCATCTATATCTTTAAGAAATTTAAACATTTTTTCATACGATCGGTCTACATTCTTTATAATATACTCAGAAATTTTTGGATTAAGATTTATTTGTTTATCAGAAAATGACTTAGAAATTATTACTTCCAATAAATCATCTGTAGGAAGATCTATTCCTATAGAAACAAAACTATTTATTCGAGATGTCAAATCTTTTAATTCAAATTGAAATTCAGTTACTGGTGACACGCTATTTATAACAATATAATTATCTAACTGTTTTGATTGGTTTAAAATTGAATAAAATATCTTCTCATTGATATTATTTTTATAATCATCAATAATTAAACAATCTAAATTGTTTAATTTTTCAATTATATTATCTTCAATAAATTTTGCTTCCACTACTTTTGTCTTTTTAATTTTTTTTTCAAGAATTTTAGATAAATGCGTTTTTCCAGATCCAGATGTGCCAAACACATTCAACCACTTTCCAGCCCATTTAGGCCAACTTTCAATTAATTTAAAAGCAGAAAAATTATTGCTTGAAACATAAAAATCCTGTTTAAAATATTTTTTTTTAAAAGGAAATTTAAAAACTAATTGATTCATTATATAATTTTAATACTCCATTGATCTTCGATTAATTTTAAAATAATTTTTTTTTCTTTTAATTGTCGTATTATTTTATCTAATTTTCCAAGATACTTTATCTTTAAAAAAATAGACTCATTGTTAAATTCTTGAACATATATGTTTTCAATTAAGTCATTTTTTTTTAATCTTGTGTTTAATTCAATTAGGTTACTATTTTCTGTGATAACAAGTTTTGCATTTAAAAATGATGGAGTTCTAATATCTATTAAACTTTGAGATTTAATTGTATTGATTAACTGTTTTTTAACTTCAATTATTATTTTTTGATAGAATATTTTTTCACTTACATTCTCTTTTTTTAAAACAATATTTTTAATAATATTTTTTCCAAGAATTTTTGTTTTAAAAAAAATTTTTTGCTCTTTTAAATTATTATCGTTAATTAGAATAAGAGCTATATTTTCTTCTGAATATTCTTCAAATAAATCATTCAATTGTAAATCTAGAAGATTATTTTTACTAGCATTCACTTTTTGAATAACTTCAATATTTTCTAAAGGTAAAATAAACTCTACTAATTCATTATTATAAACTTCATTCCAGTTGTCGTAAAAAAAATTTTTATTATAAATAAATATTTGATTTTCTTTTTTTAATATTGGCAAAATAAAGAGTTCTTTCTTCACTATCTCTGAATACGAGATTCCTCTTGAATAAAACAAGCTGTGTAATTTATCTTTATCGAATGAAATATTATAAAATATAATATCTGTCTGATTAGTTTCTTCATTTTTGTAAGACATTTGATAATACGATACTAGTTCTTTTATTTGAGAAAGACTTATTGTTGATAGTTTTTTAATATCAGCGTCTAATAGTATTCTTTTATTAAGTTCTTTGAACCCTTTTTTTATTGCTTGATTTGAAAGCTGTTCATTGGTTAATTGTGGCGTTTTTTCAATTTTAATATTATTAACATCAAAAATACTGTTCTCTGAAAAAACGTTTCCAGTTTTGAAAAAAACTATTAAGATAATTATTATAAGTTTGATAGATTTCATTAATTGCTAAATACCATTTTTATAAATGAAAAAAATAAAAAATAGTTATAAAAAAAGTGGCGTAAATATTTCATTAGCTAATAAGTTGGTTAAATATATTTCGAAAGTATCTAAAAAAGATGTCAAAAAAACGAATAATCCTTTTAATAAGGATGTTATTGGAGGTTTTGGATCTTTATTTGATATAAGTAAAATTAAAATTAAAGATCCTGTAATTGTGTCCTGCACCGATGGAGTTGGAACAAAAATAGATTTAGCAAATAAATTTAATAAGTTTGATACTATTGGTATTGATTTAGTGGCGATGTGCGTTAATGATTTGATTGTACAAGGAGCAAAACCATTATTTTTTTTGGATTATATAGCTGTTGGAAAATTAAATTTAAATAAAACAAAAAAAATTTTAAAGGGTATTTTTAAAGGCTGCAGGCAATCAGATTGTAAACTTATAGGTGGTGAAACTGCAGAAATGCCTGGAATATATTCAAAAGATAAATTTGATTTAGCTGGATTTAGTGTTGGTATTGTTTCCAAAAAAAAAATTTTAGATAAAGATAATGTAAGAAAAAATGATATAGTTTTAGCAATACCCTCTAGCGGAATACACTCTAATGGCTACTCATTAGTGAGGTCAATTTTGAAAAAAAATAAGATTACAAATAATCTAAAAAGTGAGCTTATCAAACCTACAAAAATATATTCTAAGGAAATTTTAAAATTAATAAAATATAACTTTATTAATTCTGCAGCCCATATAACTGGAGGTGGCTTAATTGAAAATCTGTTAAGATCTATTCCAAAAAACTTGTCACTTGATATAGACCTTTCGAAAATTAAAATTATTAAAATTTTTAAATGGCTTAAAGAAAAAAATATATCTGATGATGAAATGATTAGAACTTTTAATTGTGGTGTAGGATTTTGTATTATTGTGAAAAAAAAAAATATTTCTAAAATTAAAAAATTTTTTTCAAAAAAATATCAGCCTTATGAAATAGGGATTATTTCTAAAAATAAATATAGAGTAAATTTGGCTAATAGTTTAAAATGGTAAAAAGGAATGCTTGTATTTTTATATCCGGCCAAGGATCTAATTTAAAAAATTTAATTCATAAATCTAGAGATTATAATTTTCCAATTAATGTTAAGCTAGTAATTTGTAATAAAAAAAATGCTTATGGTATTAATTATGCAAAGATAAATTCTATACCATACGTAATTATTAACACAAAATTAAGAAATTATGAAAATCAACTATTAATAATTCTTAAAAAATATAAAATTTCTATAATTTGTTTAGCAGGATATATGAGAATTATTTCAAATAATTTTTTGAATAAATTTGGAAAAAAAATTATCAATATTCATCCATCTTTATTGCCTAAATTTAGAGGGTTAAATACTTTTTCCAGAATATTAAAAGATAAAGAAAAAAAGACAGGTTGCACTGTTCATTATGTAAATAAAAAATTAGATAGTGGAAAAATTATTTCTCAAAAATTTTTTTATATAAAAAATACTGACAATGAAGCATCACTTAAAAAAAAAACACAAAAGTTAGAACATTTTGCGTTTCCAGAAGCTTTGATTAAGGTATTTAGAAAAAATTAGATTTTAAAAAAAAATTCAATTTCTTTTTTTGCGTTTTCCTCTGAATCAGAACCATGAACAGAATTTTTATCTATTGAAATTCCATAAAGTTTTCTAATTGTATTTTCTTCTGCATTTTTAGGGTCAGTAGCTCCCATCAATTTTCTGTTTGCCAGTATAGCGTTTTCACCTGCTAAAATCATAACTACTATTGGTCCTGAAGATAAATAAGCGCATAAGTCATTATAAAATGGTTTCGATTGATGCACTTTATAAAATTCTGCAGCTTCATCTTTTGTAATATGAATTTTTTTACTGTCTTTGATGTTAAGATTATTTTTTATAAAAAAGTTTTTTATATCTTCAACTAAATTTCTTTCTACAGCATCTGGTTTAATTATTGAAAGTGTTTGTTCATTACTCATAATTTTCCTCTATTAATTTGTTTAATAATCTTACGCCAAATCCAGTTGCACCTCTTGAATTTAAAGCGCCACCATATTTTGAAAAAGCCATACCAGCAATATCTAAATGAGCCCATGGAGTTTTATTCAATATAAATCTTTGTAAAAATTGAGCCGCTGTGGTTGAGCCAGCTCCACCAACATAATTTATATTTTGCATGTCTGCATTTTTAGAATTCATAAGCTTATCATAATTCTTATGTAGTGGCATTCTCCATAATTTTTCTTCAACTTTTTCACCTGCGTTTGAAATTTGTTTAGATAGTTTATCATCATTTGAAAAAAGTCCTGCATATTCTGATCCTAATGAAACTATAATTGCTCCAGTTAAGGTTGCTAAATCAACTATAAATTTTGGTTTAAATTTTTTTTCAGTAAAAGTTAATGCATCTGCTAAAACTAATCGACCTTCTGCATCTGTGTTTAATACTTCGATTGTTTTACCGCTATAAGATTTGACAATATCCCCGGGTCTTTGAGCCTCTCCACTTACCATATTTTCTACAAGCCCAACAACACCGACGGCATTTATTTTTGCTTTTCTTATTGCTAAGTTTTTCATTAAACCGACTACAGCAGCAGAGCCCGCCATATCATAAGTCATGTCTTCCATGAATCTTGCTGGTTTTAATGAGTAACCACCCGTGTCAAAAGTTACTCCTTTTCCAACAAATGCTAAAGGCTTAGAATTATTTTTCAACCCATTCCATTCGAGTGTTACAAGATAGGAACCTCTTATACTTCCCTTCCCTACTCCAAGCAAAGCGTTCATACCTAATTTTTTTAATTTTTTTTTATCATATATATTTATTTTCAATCCATCTTTTCTAAGAGCGCTTAATCTTTTTGCATATTCATCTGGATGAAGAATATTACCTGGTTCTGAAACTAAATCTTTTGCATAAAAAATGCCTTCTTCCAAAGCTTTAAATTTAAGTTGATTTTGAGTTGTGGGTTGATTTTCATTTCCAACTACATTTATAGATATAAGCCTTGTTTCTTTTTTTGTTTTATATTTATTAAATTCATAAGATTTTAGTTTTAGTCCGTGAAGAAAATGACTTATAAAATTTTCATTTTTACTAACTACACTCTCTGTGTTAATAAAGTACTCAATATTTTTTCCATAATTTATTCGTACATAAAATTCAGCCCCTAAATTTTCTATATCAAAACTTTTCAGGTCTTTTTTAATAGAAATACAAACAATCTTTTTTTTTGAATTGACTTCAAAAACAAAGAGTTTTTTTTTTGAATCACTAGTTTTTAACAAATCATTTATGTAAGAAAATTCAGAACTAGAAATATATTTTTTTATATTATTCGCATTAAATTTTTCATCAATAAATAAAACGATATTAGATGAAGATTTAGCAGATGCTTTGCTTGTGTAGTTAATTTTTATAGACATAAATTTTTAAGAGCTCTCTGTAGAGAGTTGATTGGTATATATGATCAAATATATTAGATTTCAATGAAAAATTTATCATAGAGTACTATCATAGGTTGAGTTTTAACCAAAGATACATTAATTATATACAAAATATTACAATGCTTCAAAACAAAATTTTTCAAAACTTTTTTAAAGAAATCATTAGAACATTTTTAATCATCGTGTTTGGTTTGTCGATAATTGCGCTAACTGTTCGTGCGGTAAGTTTTTTGAAGCTTATTGTGGATAATGGTTATTCAATATTTACATACTTTCAGTATTCAATTCTAAATTTATTTGGAATAACACCTAAATTTATTCCACTTGCATTTCTAGTAGCTATCATAATATTCATACTGCGACATATAGATGACAGCGAATTCACTATACTTTGGAGTTCAGGTGTTAAAAAAATTCAAATTGTAAATTTATTTTTATTTACATCTTCTGTAGTTTTAATTTTTTATTTAATTTTTTCTATTTTTCTTACTCCAGCTGCGCTAAATAAATCTCGACAGTTATTAAACCAAGATGAATTTAATTCTTTTTTGCCAACAATAAGAGCCCAACAATTTAGTGACTCATTTAAAGGATTTACTTTTATAGTAGGAAAGAAAATAGATAACAATATTCAAAATATATTTTTACATGATACTGGCAATAATCTTAAACAATTGACAACAAATATTTCGGATATCTCAAGCACTGCAATAGTTGCTTCTAATGGAACTGTAAACAAAAGAAGAATGATTTTATTTGATGGTCAAATAATATCTTCAAAAAAAAATAATGAAGAAAATGAAATAATCAAATTTGAACAACTTAATATTGATTTAAGTGATCTCGCTACAACAACAATTAAAAAACCAAAGCTTCAAGAAACTTCTACAATTAAGCTCCTTAACTGTTTTATAACTTCTAATCATAATTTAAAAATCTGTAAAGAAGAAGCAAAGAAAGAAATTTTACCAATACTAATGAGACGAATTATTTTACCATTTTATATACCGGTTATAACATTAATTTGTTCAATCTTATTGATAAGAAGTCAAAAATTTAATATTAGCAAAATTTTAGTTTTTTTTTGTAGCTTTATAGTATTAATATTAACAGAATTAATTATTAGGTATACAGGCTTAAATCACACATTAAGGTGGCTTTACATGATTACTCCTTTTGTTTTTTTTACAATATTTTATATAACTCTAGTTTATAAATTTTCAAAAGAATCCAAAACAACATGAATAATATAGTTTTCAATTACCTTTTAAAAAATTTTTTTAAAACTTTTCTGATAGTCACTTTGGTTGGTTATTGTTTTGGAATAATATTAAGTTTATTTGAG
>Ga0233444_10002101_pt1 | contig 21377 bp, 18 predicted proteins | sample SI_124_October20_6_FD_182792 | JGI IMG/M metagenome (GOLD analysis project Ga0233444, IMG submission 182792) | Seawater microbial communities from Saanich Inlet, British Columbia, Canada - SI_124_October2016_10_MG | ecosystem: Environmental > Aquatic > Marine > Inlet | place: Canada: British... | reverse complement strand
CTTTTTCAAGATCTATAACCTGCATGAACTATTTTTTATAATAAAGATAATTTAAACTCTTTATTCCTTAGCTCAATAGACACATTATTTAAACAATTGTTGAATGATTTCTTGAAGCTTACCTACTCTAATTAATTGATAATCTTTTGATTCTACTTGACTAACCTTAGAATATTTACTTAAATAAATTGTATTAATTCCCATTTTTGTCACCTCTTTTATCCGTTGTTCTATTCTACTAACTGGTCTTATTTCTCCACTTAGGCCCACTTCTCCAATAAAACAAATTTTATGATCAATATAAAAGTCAAAAAATGAAGATAATATTGCACAAACCATAGATAAATCAATTGCTGGGTCTTGAATTTTTAATCCACCAGTGATATTTAAAAAAACATCTTTTTGGCTTAGTTTCATACCTCCTCTTTTTTCAATTACTGCCAACAACATATTCAGTCTTTTAATGTCAATTCCATTTGCTGATCTTTGCGGATTTCCGTAAGTAGCAGCTGAGGTTAAGGCTTGAGACTCTATCATTATAGGTCTTACTCCTTCCAAACTACAACCCAAGGCAATACCACTCAGCTTTTCTTGGTTGGTTGAAATAAGCATTTTACTAGGAGAATTTACTTCTTCGAGTCCACTTTCATTCATTTCATAAATTCCAAGTTCATTGGTACTTCCAAATCTGTTTTTGATACTTCTAACCAAACGGTACAAGTGATTTTTATCTCCTTCAAACTGAAGGACAGTATCTACCATATGTTCCAATACTTTTGGACCAGCTATTGCTCCATCTTTAGTAATATGCCCAATAATTATTATTGGAATTAGCCTCTCTTTTGCATATTTAATTATAATTTCAGCACTGTGCTTGATTTGAGAAACACTTCCTGGAATTGCATCTATTTCTTGAGTATGAATGGTTTGTATAGAATCAACAATAATTAATTTAGGCAAAACTTCTTCACAGGTTTTAAGGATGGTATTAACTTCTGTCTCGTTATAAATATAGCAACTGTCGTTATTGAACTTTAATCTATTGGCTCTTAACTTTATTTGTTCATTGCTTTCCTCTCCTGAAATATATAATACTTTTTCTTTTAGTGTTAAGGCAATTTTTAAAGTTAATGTTGATTTACCAATTCCAGGTTCACCCCCTAATAGAATAACAGAACCTTTTACCAATCCATTACCAATTACTCTATTAAACTCTAAATCATTTACAGGAATTCTCTCCGCTTTATCTCCAGAAATATCACTTATTCGCTGAGGAGTTTTAATACTGCTTGAAATAGAACTTTTGGAAGACTTTGAAACTATTCTCTCAGAAACAGTGTTCCATTCTCCACATTCTCCACATTTACCAGTCCACTTACTTGTTTCGTGAGAGCAGCTTATGCATTGAAATATTTTTTTAGATTTTGCCATAAGCAATAATAATTAGTCACAACATACAATTAATACGTTGTGTTTTTAGAAACGGGGCTTAAATAAGTTTTAATAGTAATAAAGATGCCAATTAAACCCCAAATTGGAATTGCAGCTTTATCTGTATCTAAATAGTTGTTTAAAACCCCATGCGTAAAATAGGTGGTAAGAGATAAGATGATGAAAAGGGTTAAAATTTTATAAAACTCATTTTCACATCTTATATAATATAGACCTGAGTAAACAAAAACAAGCCCTATTAATAAAATATTGATTAGAAATCCAAAAGCCCCTTGCTCTGCTAAAGGACTTAGATACTCACTATGTGCATTTCCTCCATCTCCAAAATTAGTGCTGATTATTGTTAAATCTTTGGACTTTTGAAATGGTGCATATACAAAAGCATAGGTTCCAGGGCCCCATCCAAAAAAAGGTCTTTGTAAAAATAGATCAATTGCACAATTCCATCTGTTTAAACGTTCTAAATTTGATGCATCTGAAGAAATATTAGACATTGACTCTACTCTTTCTGAAAAATTCTCAGTGGTGTGTTCTGCATCATTTTTTTGAACCAAGTAAGAAATTTCTGTCAAATTATAAACTATAAATATTAAAGGAATAACTAGGATACCTATTAGCCATTTTAATTTTATTTTCAAGTAATAAAGAACAAATACTCCAAAGGCCAAAACAATACTTAACCAAGCAGCTCTTGTATAACTAAAGTACAGACCAATAAGAAGTATTGCTAAAAAAACAATTAATAAAATTTTCAAGTAATTTTTTTTAGAATCATATAACAACCATACATTAATTGGAATAACTAGTGCTAAAATTGCACCATATGAAGTGTGGTCTTTAAAAAATGGCCACATTACCCAATGACCTGCCTCTTCACTAAAACTATTTATCATGTGGTTGACTAATGTATAGCAAGTCACCATTACCATGGCAAAAAGATAAGCGAAGAAAAATTGTTTGATTTGTTTTTTTCCTTTTTTGAAAAAGTGAATTCCGTAAAGCAGAATGGGAATAATGAACCAGCTTCTAGAAATTAAAAACTTAAAGGAAACTATAGGGATTTCACTAATTACAGATGTTATAAAGATCCATAGTACTTGAACAAAAACTAATATTATTATAGGGTTTTTATAATGTAGAAGATCTTTTTTAAGATTTTTTTCATAGAGCGCTTTAAACAGAAACATTAATGTAAATACAAATAGCATTGGTTCCGTTGGAAAATAAAAACCTATTCCAAGCAAGTCTAAATTTTCAAAATTAAAAGAAAGAGGGGTGCAAAAAACTATAGTGAGAAAAATTAAATCCAATCTAAAAACAAATAGATAGCCAAGTAACACGAATAAAGGAAGCGCAAGTAGGTAGTAAATGTTAAAGTAAATTAAAATTGAGTTTAGTATGATGAATATAATCATCAAAAAGTAAGAAATTCTTCGGCTAAGAAATCCTTTAAACATTAATCTTTTAAAAGTTCTATTTGTTTCTTGACTAGTATGCCTACTATTGCTAGTAAAACAGATGAGAATGTTGATAATACTACAATCAGCCATCTAATTGGATAGGCCTTTTTTTCTGCCGGATAGGCTTTCTCAACAATGAATTTATGTGACAAATAGCTGGTCGCATCACTTTCTGCCTGTTCGTAGGAAGTTTCCATTGTAGCAAGTCTTTCGGAAAGGAACTCTACTTTAACTTGGAAAGATTTAAGCAAAGAGCCGTATTTTTCAGTCATATTCATTTTAGTTTTAAATGATTTTTTTATCTCAGAATCTTTAGAATTTACATAGCCTTCAGTTAGCGCTCTGTAAGCATCGTTGGTTACCACTCCAAGAGAAGATAGTTTGGACATCGTATCTCTAAGGCTCTGCATCTGAGCAATTATTTTATCAAGTTTTTCTTTTTTTATTTTAAAATCTGTCAAAGCTCTTTCGTGAATCATTGCATTTTTTGTATTGTCAAATAACGATGCAATTTCGTTGGCTATTAATGCTGCTGTATCAGGGCTTTTGTCTAAAACAGTAATTAATACAGCTCCATTGTTATTTCTTTTAAAATTTATATTTTCTAAATAAGTTTTGGTTAAATCTGTGTTGATATATTTTGATTCCAAATCAATTTCATAATGCTTAAGAAGATTAAATTTGTCAATAATTTTATTTCTTATACTGCTGGATTCTAAAATTTGAAGCATTTGTTCTGCCTCTTCGTTCTCGCCAAATTTAGAAACGCTTTGGTCCTCTGTAATTACTTCATTGAAAGTCACTGAACTTGTCTTTGCAGGATAAAGTGTTACGGTAGATTCGAATTTTTCATTCATTAAAAGAGAGACTATACTGGAGACAACTAACGCAATAATTGCAATAGTAATTAATGGATTTTTATTTTTCCATAAAAAAGAAATTAAGTCGTAAGATTGATTTTCGGATGAATTCATTTTTCAATTTTAGTTCAACAAATGTAAGTTATAGGATGAATCTCTACAAATTAAGATGATTTATCGTGTTTTAAAAGGCTGTAAAACTGATTCCAATTGACAACTTTCAAAAATAAACCAATTATTCCACCACCAAATACATTCAATATTATTTTTTCTAACCAAGTAATACTTAGATAATTCTCGACAGTATAGACCATTGAAATAAACAATACAGTGAATGAAAAAAGTCGAATTGTTGCAAGTAAATTATATTTAAAATTAAATATTTTATAGCATAAAGCTATTTGAAATACAAGGATGAAAAATTGGGTAAAAGCACTAGCAAAAGCTGCTCCAGAAGAACCTTTATCCGGAATAAGTAATAGGTTAAGCGAAATATTTATTAAAATCCCAAAAATGGCCAATACATTTAATTGTTTCATACTTCCTTTTGCGGTTAATAAAGTCCCAAATATATAGTTGCATGAAACAGCTATAAACGAGATCATTAACCAACCAAATGTTTCGCCAGAGTGCAATAATGAAGAACCATGTATTTCATATCTCCAATTAAGAATTTCTATTTTATAGGTCCATACAGTAATACATATAATTAAAGCAAAAAAATAAATTAGCTTGAAAGACAACCAAGAAACTGGTATAACACTTTGCTTTTCTTTGATAAGTCTAGAAAATATTGGAAGTAACAGACCAGCAAATAAGTACCCAAGCATATTAAAGGCCATGAAAAATCTATAACCATGAGCATAATTAGCTACTTCAATATTCCCTCTTATTTTCTCTACCATCACCACATCAGAATAGTAGTATACGGACATTAAAAATATCAAAAGAGCATAAGGCAAACTTTTTTTTACAATCATTTTAAAAAATAGTTGGTCCCACTTTAGACTCGGTAATTGGGTGTATTTTATTAAAAATGAAAAACCTATGAGAACAGTAATTAAATACGCTACAGTTTGAGATAGGATGAAGAAGTCAATCGTTATAATTGTGTTATTAGCAATACTGTATAAAAAATAACCACAGAAAAATATTAAAATCAATCTATCGGTAATAGATAAAACACTGTCTTTTTTAAATAAAAGAAGTGCAGATAAATTGGATCTAATAAATAAAATTAAAGCCACTAAAATTTGATTAAATCCTATTATAATTAACCATTTCATTTCCTTTGTTGAAAGCTCAAAAATTAACCCCACCAGTAAAAGAATACTGATGTAAAATACACTTAAGAGTAACTTCAGTGAGAAAATTCTTGAGAAATGTTTTTGAAGTAATTGATTGTTTTGGGCAATGTTTCTAGTATTGAAGTTATTAACCCCCATATCCAAAATGATATTGAAAATAAAAGACAAGCTCAATAAAGAAAAATAAGTTCCATAAGTACCTGGACTATTTTGCTCTGTAATTTTCAATATCTCAGCATCAATTCCAATAATATAGAAAGGTTTAATGACTACATTTAGTAAGAGAACTAATATTAAATTGGAAAGAAATTTTTTTTTCATTAATCCTTTTGGTAAACTCTTACTACTCTATTAGAAATAGAACTTATAATCTCATAGGGAATTGTGTTTGCAGCATCTGCCATTTTAAAAATAGAATGGTTATTTCCAAATATTTCTACTCTATCATTGACATTTAAATTAGAATTAGAGATATCTATAAATAGCATATCCATACAAATATTTCCAATAGTTGGATAAATAGCATTATTGATAAAAACACTTCCTTTGCCGTTCCCCAAAAATCTAGAAAATCCATCTGCATATCCTATTGGAATAATTGCAACTTTTATTTGTCTCTCTGACTGATTATTTATGCCATAACCAATATAATCCCCTTTATTAACTGTCCTTATTTTTGATATTCTAGAAACTAAAGATGCTACATTAGAAAGCTTTTTACTTTTAGAAATACCATATAAACCTATCCCTAGTCTGACCATTTGCAGACTTTGTTCTGGATAATTTTCAATTCCTGCAGTATTTAAAATATGCTTAATTGTTTTAATCCCTAATAAAGATTCAATTTCTAAAGACATTCTGTGGAATTTATCAAATTGTTGTTGAGTCAGTTTTTTACCATTTTTTTGATCACTTGCAGCTAAGTGACTAAAAACCCCTTCAACTTTTATTTCTGGCTGGCTTAATAAGAAGCTACATAATTTCTTAATATCTGCAGAATCAAATCCCATCCTATTCATTCCTGTATTTAACTTTATATGTATAGGATAATTTTTTATTCCCATTAAGATAAGTTTTTTAGTGAATTCGTCTAATTGATCTAGATCGTAAATGGAGGGAGTTAATCTGTTTTCTATTAAATTATCCATCGATTTTTGTTCTACATTCATTACTAGAATTGGAGACTTTATATCATTTTCTCTTAGTTCTACACCCTCATCTGAATAGGCTACTCCAATGTAGTCGATATGATTTTGCTCTAATATTTTCGCAGATTCGATTAATCCTGTCCCATATCCAGCTGCTTTAATCATTACAAGTAATTTTGTTTTTGGAACAAGTAAACTCCTGTAATAGTTTAAGTTTTTAATTAGGCTAGAAAGATTTATTTCTAAAACAGTATTGTGTTTTTTCTGTTCTAATTTCAAGTAAATCTTTTGAAAATCGGCAACTTTTTTCCCTTTAATTAAGATATAGTGATCTTTGAAAATAATATTATTAAAGTGTTTTAAAAATTCAGATGCGTTTCTGAAAATTAAATATTTATTGGGAAATACATTAGAGTTCTTATAGAGTTCTTTCCCAATTCCTATAAACTGTGTTATATCGTAGCTTTCTATTAATTTAGAGAGTTCCTCAAAATTGGTTTTTTTTTCATTCAAATCCGAAAGAATTAAAATAGTCTTAAAAGACCCGCATTCAGATTTTAAGGTTTCAAGAGAAATTTTAAGTGATTGAAAATTATTTTGGTAGGAATCATTTATGATAACCGAATTACTAATTCCAGATTTTTTTTCAAATCGTAAAGCAATTTCAGGGAGAAATGGACTTAAGGTTTTTATGTCCTTTAAATCGTATTTTATTTGGTTTAAAAATCCTATACAACAAATAAAATTTTTTGCAGAGTTCTCATCCTTTTGTTGGATGAAGAACACTTCTTTTTTACTGTTGTATTCACAGTGTATTTCTTGTCCTTTTTCTACAATATTTCTTTTAAAATTAAAATTGTTATTTTTAAAATAAGTGTGAATGGTTCCTTTTAAAATCTTTTCTTTCTCAATTCGTAGTTCATCTATTGAATTAAAGTTTTCAATATGTTCTTTTCCAATATTAGATAATATTACGTGAGATGGCTCAATCATTTGCTTCATTAAATCCATCTCCCCAGGCATAGAAATTCCTGTTTCAATAATAGCTAATTCGTGATACTTGGTTAAAGAAAGCAAGGTTAGAGCTGCTCCAAATTGTGAGTTATAACTTTTTGGACTTCTCAGAATATTTATTTTTTCTTGGGCAATAAAATTTATCCATTCTTTTATAACTGTCTTCCCATAACTTCCTGTTATTGAAAGCACTGGAATTTTAAAAGTTTTTCTGTGGAAGTTTGCCCATTTTTGTAGTGCAACTAACGTGTTTTCAACCACCAAGTAGCCCGCATCTTTTTTTATTTTTAAAGGGGTTTTATGAGTTATAAATTGTTTTATTCCATTTTCATAAACTTGGTTAATATACTTATGCCCATCGTTAAAATTTGTTTTAAATGCCAAAAAAACATGTTCATTACTTTGAACAAATCTTCTACTATCGTAATGAACATTACTAATGGGTGAATCAATATTTCCTATACATTTCCCTCCAGTTATTTTAGAAATATCTCGAAGAGTATATGAGTTGTTTATCTGCAATTTTTTGAACTAATAGTTTGTGAACGAATAAATTAAACAAAATGTTATGTTGATAACATTCAAATTAGAACATTCACACGTTATGTAAAAATATTGAATTTTGCATTGAAATCTTAATATTATGGACGAGTTTAATTTTAAATCCTTAGAAACTTTAGCAAGCGAGCTAAAAGAAGGAGTCTTTAAAATAAATAGCGGAGCTCTTAGTTCAAAAGATATTCTTTCTCTTTTGGATTCATCAAGACAGTTACATGAAAGGCTTGCGGTATTGCAGTATCTACTAGAAAAAGTCCCAAAGAAAGAAATAGTTTCAGAAGAAACGAAGGAGGAAGAGCCAACTAATGTTGAGGAAAATCAAATTAATTTAATTGATGTAATTGTTGAGGAAGAAGCTAAAACAGAAAAAGCAGATATAAATATTTCAACTGATTTTAAGTCTGTAAATGAAATTCATTCAGATAGTCCACAAACTTCTTTAGCCGATCAATTTGGTCAACAACCAATTTCTGATTTAACCAAAGAAATAGGCATTAATGAAAAGTATTTAATAACAGAAAATTTATTTTCAGGAGATAGTCAGGCTTGTTCAACTGCAATTAAGGAGTTGAATGAATTTCAAAATATGGACCAGGCAACTGATTTTTTAAAAAATTCACTGTCTAAAAAATACAACTGGAACCCAAAGTCTAATCAAGTAAAAAGATTAATTAATTTAGTAGAAAGAAGATACCAAATTAAATGATTAGATTTTTTTTACTTCTTACCTTTCTTTTTTGTTTTGAAATTCAATCTCAAACCCCAAATTTTTCTAAATATGTTGACACGCTTTGTAGCAATTACTTTATGGGTAGAGGCTATGTCAAGGATGGACACTTAAAGACTGCAAATTTTTTAGAAGAGAAGTTTAATGAAATTAATTTAGCCCCATTAAATAAAGATAGATTTACTCAGAGTTTTAATATTAATGTAAATACTTTTCCTGATTCAGTTGAAGTGAAACTGGATGGAAACCCTTTAGAACCGGGAAAAGATTTCATGATCTCTCCTCAATCAAGTGGGTTAAAAGGCACTTTCAATGTCTTGAAAGTGGATTTAAATAACTGGGGTGCTGTCTTAAAAAACAATAAAGTCAATCATCCATCCATTGTTTCCTTGAATGTATCGAAAATTATGGATAGAGATACTATTTCAATGTATAAAGAGTTGCGAAATATTTTAAATAAAAGCTACCCTGTTTTGTGGATTTCATCAGAGAAATTACAATGGTCTGTAGCCGACTATGTTTCTAACTTCCCAATGATAAAAATAGCAAGTAATTCAGTGAATTATGAATTCTCTAGAGTTCAGTTAAATATCGAACATAAATTTCAAAAAGGTCTAAAGACTCAGAATGTTGTAGGGATGGTGAGTGGAAGAAGAAAAAAATCTATAATTATTTCTGCCCATTATGACCATTTGGGAATGATGGGGCAGGTTAAATTTCCTGGTGCTAATGACAATGCAAGCGGAGTGAGTTTATTACTTAATTTAGCTTCCTATTATTCTGAAAATCCCCATAAATACAATATTATTTTTATTTGTTTTGGTGCTGAAGAAGCTGGTTTAAAAGGCTCTAAGTATTTTACAGAACATCCGCTATTAGATTTGAAAAAAGTAAGTTTTCTAATCAATTTAGATATTGTAGGAACAGGGTTAGAAGGCATTGCAATTGTAAATGCTCTTGAAGAAAATAAAGCCGCTAAAAAAATCGGAAAAATAAATACAAGATTAAATTATTTTAAAAAAATTAAAATACGTGGCCAGTCTCCAAATTCAGACCATTACTGGTTTTCGCATCACCAAGTACCCTCAATTTTTATTTATACTATGGGAGGAATTCAAGCCTATCATGATCCGTTGGATAAGTCTGAAACATTGCCTTTAAATAAAATAGAAGACTTATATCATCTAATTATTGATTTTGTAAATGGATTTTGAGGAGTCTTTTTATTTAGGGTTTTTGAGGTTTAGATTTTATTAGATAAATTCCACAAAAAATTACTAGACATAAATAAAATTGAACTATTCCAAAACCCTCTCCATCAATAACGCCCCAAAATATGGCTACTATTGGAATTAAGTAAGTTACTGAAGATGCAAATACAGACGATGTTTCTTTAATCAACAAATTAAAAACCCAAAAAGCCAATCCACTTCCTAAAATTCCAAGAATATTAATAAAAAGAAAATTCAGGTAATTGGAATCGTTATTTGCCAAATTATTCACAAAATCTGTCTGAAAAAAAAGCAATAATCCAGCTATAGGGCCAATGAAGATAAAAGACCAACTTGTAATTTTTAATGCAGGAATATCTTGAAGATAAGTTTTAATAATATTTATGTTTAAGGCGTAGCAAGCAGATCCTAAAACTGGAAATAAAGCATATAAAATAGAACTAGTGAAAATATTACCTCCTGTACTTAAAAATATTAAACTAGTTGCTCCAATTAAACCCACCATAACACCAATTACTGCTCTAAAATTTGTTTTTTGCTTGAATAGTATCACTCCAAATAAAAGCGTGAAAAGAGGGGTAATAGAATTTAATATTCCATTTAAAGAACTATCTATTTTGGTTTGTGCTTTAATAAACAAAAAATAGGGTATTACACTTCCAATTATGGCAGATAGCAGAAGAATATAACCAGTTTTCTTTTTTATTTTGAAAAAACTTTTAATTCCAAGAGGAAAGAAAACAAGAAATACAATAAATATTCTGTAAAGTGTTATTTCTATTGGAGAGTAAGTAGTTAAAGCTTTCTTCATTAAAATAAATGAACTTCCCCATATAACACCTAAAACACAAAGTGTTAAAATCTGATTAATTTTTTTTGAAAAATCCATTTAGTCAACTTCAAATATTTCTTTTGAAGACTTTCTGACTTTTTTATCGTACTGAGAATTATCAGTTTCAGATCTGTATCCAATAGCAGCAACCACCCCTACACTCAAGCTTTTTTTATCAATATCTAGAAAATCATTATATTTTGATGTATCGAATCCCTCAATAGGACAACAATCTATTTTTAGTGAAGCACATGCAGTCATTAAATGAGTCAAAGCGATATAAAGTTGATTTTTGGTCCATTCAGAGATTTCATCAGAACTTTTATTAAGTAGGGTTTTTTTTAAAAAGTCACCATATCCTTTGTTCTTTCCAATAGGTATTTTTTGACTTAATGATTTATTCTCTATATAAGAGTCAATGTCTTTTTCAAATACTTTAGTAGAATTACAAAAGATAAAAAGATGTGAAGCATCAGAAACTTGAGACTGGTTGTAAGAATATTTTCTTAATGCCTCTTTTTTAATCTGATTTTCAGTGATAATTACTTTAAATAATTGTAGCCCATAAGAAGTTGGTGCAAGACGAATAGACTCTTTAATTATTTCTATATCAGAAATTGGAATTTTCTTCTTGGGATTAAATTTTTTGGTAGCATATCTCCACTTGTAACAATCAATTATATCCATATTGGATTCAATATTACCACAAATAAAGTTCTCAACGTGTTTTGTTAGATAATTTCATTGTAATTTAATACAACGTAGTAATAGTATGTTGTCAAGACATATATTTATATTTAAAATTAACTATTAGAAATGCATACTAGAAAATATCAATGGAAAAAGAAAGAAATTGACCAACCAACAAGCCTCCATTTAGCTAAAGAACTTAATATTTCTAAAGTTATTTCAGAAATTTTAGTCGCAAGAGGAATTCATGATTTTGATTCTGCACAAAATTATTTCAGGCCCAATGAAAAACAATTTCATGATGGTTTTTTAATGAAAGGGATGCATCTTTCAGTAGAAAGATTGAATAAAGCTATTGCCAATAATCAAACTATTCTTGTTTATGGAGACTACGATGTGGATGGAACATGTTCAGTTGCTATGATGGTTCGTTTTTTAAAACACCTAAATGCCAAAGTTTTGTATTACCAACCTCATCGAGAAACTGAAGGTTATGGCATCTCATTAAAAAGTGTAGAGTGGTCTAAAGAAAATAAAATTGATTTAGTAATCGCTTTAGATTGTGGAATTAAAGATTTTCTTGCTGCAGAAGCATATACCAATGAAAATATAGATTTAATTATTTGTGACCACCACAATCCGTCCGAAACACTTCCAAATGCATTTTCAATATTAAATCCTAAGCAAAATGACTGTTCTTATCCATTTAAAGAGCTTTGTGGATGCGCTGTGGGTTTAAAGCTTCTTCAAAGTTATGTCCATAAATTTGATTTAAAACTTGACTTTAGCCCCTATTTTCAGTTAGCAGCCGTTGCATCAGCTGCAGACGTAGTTCCCTTAATTAATGAAAATAGGCTAATTACTTATTTGGGGCTTTTAGAAATAAATAAAAATCCAATTGAACCATTCGCATTACTTTTTTCAAAATTAAATAAGTTGAACGAAATTAATCTTGGGGATTTGATTTTTAAAATTGCCCCAAGAATAAATGCAGCTGGAAGATTAGATACCGCATTGTTGGCTGCAAAATATTTGATATCCGATTCTCAAGAGTCAATTCAGGAATTAAATAAAATAGAGACTATTAATGAAGAACGCAGAAAATTAGACGAGTTAATAACTCAACAAGCGTTAAATGATTTAGAAGGGCAATCCAAAAATAGAGTTACTAATTTAGTTTTTTCTGATAGTTGGCACAAAGGGGTAGTTGGAATTGTGGCTTCAAGAATTATTGAAACTTATTATAAGCCAACCATTGTTTTGTGTGGTCAAGGAGATATTATCACTGGTTCTGCTAGATCTGTAAAAGGATTTGACCTATATAATGTATTAGAAAATTTGAAACATTATTTTGTAAGATTTGGAGGCCATAAATATGCAGCAGGTCTAAGTCTGAAAAAAGAAAACTTAGCGTCATTTAAGAAAGATTTTGAAAATGAAGTTGGAAAATATATTCTAGAGCAAGATCTTACACCAGAAATTAATATTGATTCTGAGCTTTCTTTAAACCAGCTTTTTGAAGGAACCAATAATCAATCAACACCTAAAATTTATAGAATTTTAAAACAAATGGAACCATTTGGTATTGGTAATCCAAAGCCAGTTTTTCTTTTTAAAGGACTAAATCTTGAAAACCCTGGTAGAATAGTTGGTGAAAAGCATTTAAAGTTTATTTTTTCAGATTCTTCTAAGGAAAATAAAATTGATGGTATTTGGTTTAGCAGTCTTTCTTTTTTAAAAATTCTAAACGGCCAAGAAACTATGGATGTCGTAGGGACCATTGATGAGAATTATTTTCGCGGAAAGAGAACCATGCAAATAATCATTAAAGATATAAGAGTTAATTAATCTTTATTTTTTCTTGAGTCAGAAACAATGTGAAGATCCCTTTGAGGATAAGGGATTTTTATTTTGTTATTTCTAAATGCTTGATCAATGGTTAGTCTTATATCACTTTTAATATTTACAATTTCCCAAGTTTGTTGTGCCCAGAAATAAACTTTAAATCTAAGTGCGTGATCTCCAAAATCTTCTAGTTCTATTGTAATATTTCTTCTTTTTTCTACAAGTGGATGTTTTAAGGCACTTTGATAAAGAATTTCTTTTACCATTTGGGTATCACAACCATAACCCACTCCTACAGAAATATTAAACCTTGTTACCTTGTCACTAATAGTCCAATTAATTACCTTATCTGTCGTTAAGGAATTATTTGGAACAATAATAGTTTTCCCATCTAGTGTTTTTAATTGTGATGTTCTAATAAAAATATTATCGACTTTACAAATTTCATGATTGGGCATTTCTACCACATCTCCTACTTTTATGCTGCCGTCAAAAAGTAGTATAATGCCTGAAAAAACATCTGAAATTTGGTTTTGAAGCGAAAGTGTAAGTCCTAAACCGACAGCTGCTACACCCGCGGTTAAAAAAGTAATATCAATTCCAATTCCTTGAACAGCAACAATGACTGCAACCAAATAAATTACATATTTACTAAGTTGAGTTATAGAGTAAGTACCAGCTTCGTCAATCCATTTTTTTTCCCTTGTTGATCTGAGTATTAAAACTCTGAAAAGACTTATGGATATTTTGGAAATTACTATTACAAATATTATGTAAAAAAGTTTACCAATTGTAAAACTAAACCTTTCGTATACACCATCTACTTTGGAATCATAGTCAAACCCAAAGATTTCTTCATGAGAAAGAGAATTTATTTGCTCATATAAAAGTGATTCAAGAGCCAACAAGCTGAAAACGAGTAACAGTACTTGTTTTAAAAGTTTTTTAATATTTTTTAGTCTTCCTTCAACAATCCATCCTTTTTGTTTTAAAACCCGTTCTAAGTTTTTATTAATCCAGTTATTTACAATTAGCCAAACTAATACTACTGCTCCAAAAAGACTTAGGTTAAGTAAATGTTGTTGTAAATATTCTATTAAATCCATAATTTATTGTGTTACAATAATACCCAATTCATTGGCAAATATATTGCGTACTTTGGTTAATTCCTTAATTTCTTTAATTATTGACTCATTGGATTCATTGGAGTCCATCTCTTTCAGTGCTTGTTGCTTGTCTAAAATAAGATTTTCAGTCACTCTTAGTTTAAAAATAAAAACTGACTCTTCTGCTGCTTGTTTTAAACGATCAGACTCAATTTTTGTATGAATTTGGTGCTTGTTTTTCCAATTTTCACTTAAAATATTCTGCGATGTTGTTAAGTCTGCAACTAGACTAGTTAGATTTGGGTTTTGGACAAAATGTTGTTCATTTAATACTAATCCTTTTTCCAACCCTTCTAAAAACTCATTAAAAACCAACTGATATTTTTCATTTTTGTAGGAAAGTTTATCGGATAAAATTTCCTCTACAATAAATTGGGCTAAAGGATATTCTACAGTTGATTTTTCATTTTCATTTAATACCTCTACTTTAATGGAATGTGCTCCATAACTCAGCATCAATCTTATTAAATCCTGTTCTTGATTGCTTAAATCGTGTTTAATCCCCTTTTGAAATGTCTTACTAGGTAATTTATTTGGACTTATAGATGGAAGAGAATTGGGAGATTGTGGCTCTCTTTTAGAGCGTAATTTTTTTTGAATTTCAGTAATGAGAAGTTGCTCATCCATTTCAAATATTTGAGCAGTTTTTTTAGTATATACAGATCGAGATACTGCATCTGGAATAATAGAAATGGAAGTAATTATATCATTAATAGTTTTAGAAATATTTATTGGATCGTTCTTCGTTTTCTCAAGTAAGTGATTTGCTTTAAATGAGATAAAGTCAGTCTGCTGGTCATTTAAATAAGATCTAAAATCTTCTGTAGATAACTGATGGGAATAACTATCAGGATCTTCCCCTTCTGGAAACAAAACTACTTTAACACTTAAACCTGCTTTTAATAACATGTCCACTCCTCTAAAAGAAGCGTTAATTCCAGCTGGATCGCTATCATATAGAATTACAACATTATTTGTAAATCTTTTTATCAGTCTAATTTGACCATCCGTTAGAGATGTTCCACTTGATGCAACAGCATTTTTCACCCCATTATGGTGAAGAGAAACAACATCGGTATATCCTTCTACAAGCAAACATGAATCGCTTTTAATAATCTCACTCTTGGATTGGAATAACCCATATAGAACATTACTCTTATTGTATATGTCGCTTTCCGGGGAGTTGAAGTACTTTGCAACTTTCTTATCTGTTCTTAAAGTTCTCCCTCCAAATCCTATTATTCTACCTGTTATATTATGAATTGGAAAAATTATTCTTCCGCGAAAAAAATCATAGGTACCTTTTTCACCTTCTTTTATTAACCCAGATTTTTTTAATGGCTCTATGCTGTAGTTAGAATTTTTTGCTTCATTTTCCAGAGCATTATAATTCTCTGGAGAGTAACCTATTTCAAATTCGTCTATAGTGTTTAGATTATAACCTCTTTTTTTCAAATAGGACAATCCAACTGATTTCCCTTCATTGGTTTCCTTTAAAGATTTTTTGAAAAACTCATTAGCAAATTGGTGGGCTAAATACAATCCTTCCTTTTGGTGCTTTGCCGCTATTTGCTCTTCAGATTCTTGAGTTTCTTCAATTTCAATATTGTATTTATTGGCAAGCCACTTCAGTGCTTCTGGATAGGATAAATGTTCGTGTTCCATTAAAAAGGACACTACATTTCCTCCTTTTCCAGAGCTAAAGTCTTTAAATATCCTTTTTCCAGGAGAAACCATGAAAGATGGTGTTTTTTCATTTGCAAATGGACTTAGGCCTTTAAAATTGGAGCCTGATTTTTTCAAATGAATAAAATCGCCAATAACTTCTACAATATCTGCAGAATCAAAAATTTTTGCTATTGTTTCTTGGGGAATCAAATTACTTTTTTAGTGTAAAATTATGGATTTAATGGATAAAAGTACAAATAGTTCATTGTGCACAATGCAATTTTAAAAAAATGCATCAACAATTAGCCATAGATTTTTAATTACCTATACATTTGTGTAAAATTAACAAAATGAGTAAAGATCAATACCAAGGACACGACTATTACTTTATGGATGAGCTCCTAACTGATGAGCACAAATTAATTAGAGACTCAGCAAGAGCATGGGTAAAAAAAGATGTTTCTCCAATTATTGATGATTATTACGAAAGATCAGAATTCCCCAATCAAATTCTTAACGGCCTTGCTGGTATTGGAGGTTTTGGACCTTACATCCCCGAAGAATATGGTGGAGCAGGATTAGACCAGATATCCTACGGATTAATTATGCAAGAATTAGAAAGATGTGATTCAGGATTAAGATCAACCTCATCCGTTCAGAGTTCTCTCGTAATGTATCCAATTTATAAATTTGGAAATGATGAACAAAGAAAAAAATATTTACCAAAACTAGCCTGTGGAGAAATGATTGGTTGTTTTGGGTTAACAGAACCTGATTTTGGGTCTAATCCAGGAGGAATGACTACCAATTTCACAGAAGATGGAGACCACTTAATTTTAAATGGAGCTAAAATGTGGATATCCAATGCTCCATTTGCTGATATTGCTATTGTTTGGGCCAAAGACCCTAATAACAGAATAAAAGGAGTTATTGTGGAAAGAGGGATGGAAGGATTTCAAACACCAGAAATGCATGGAAAACATTCCCTAAGAGCTTCGGCAACTGGAGAGCTTATTTTTAATAATGTAAGAGTCCCAAAAGAAAATATTTTACCAAATAAAGATGGTCTTGGAGCTCCATTAATGTGTTTAGATTCTGCAAGATACGGCATTGCTTGGGGAGCAATTGGTGCTGCAATGGATTGCTACGATTCAGCATTGAGATATTCTAAGGAAAGAATTCAATTTGGAAAACCTATCGCTAGTTTTCAATTAATTCAAAAAAAGCTTGCAGAAATGATTACTGAAATTACTAAAGCACAACTTCTAACATTCCGTCTAGGACAACTTAAAAATGAAGATAGAGCAACTTCCCCTCAAATATCTATGGCTAAAAGAAACAATGTAGATATGGCTTTAAAAGTAGCTAGAGAAGCAAGACAAATTCATGGGGCAATGGGAATTATGAATGAGTATTCTGTGATGAGACATATGGCCAATTTAGAATCTGTAATTACTTACGAAGGCACTCATGACATTCATTTGTTGATTACTGGTCTAGATATAACTGGGATTCAAGCTTTTAATTAACCCACTGAAAGGAACTTATCATTTCTTCCAAGTCTTCTATGATGAAATTAATGCAAGGCCTCAATGAGTCGTAGTTCGGTTTCGCTTGAAAAAGTAATTGTCCTGAAAAAAAATGTTGGGTACTATCTGTTATTGTAAAAGCATAATTACAAGCAGTATTGCCTTTTATTTCATAAGCTAGTGCAAAAACTTTTTCATCTTCATTTTTCCAAACTCTTTCTACAATAGCAGATGATTTAAAGCTGTGTTCGTAAACCATTTTTCTAAAACCCTCAGACATTTTTAAAAGATTGTCATTCAGCTCAAAATATTCACATAAGACTTCTGCTTTAAATTCCGGGAAAATAATAGTTTTGCTACATTCAGGATAGTCTTTAAATTTTTGCTCCCATGAAGCATAATCGGGAAGTTTAAATCTAAACATGCAAGAATCTTTTATTTCGTAAAAATCTTTTACTGGCAAATCTATTCTTAAGTAACTTTTTGGTTTTGGGAAAGTTTTTTCTCGTGAGCAGCTTAAGGCCACAATTAAAATAGATATTAATAAATATTTTAGGAAATTAATCAATTCTAACTTTTAGTTTCTTGATTCTTCTTTTATCAGATGCTTCAACAGTAAAATGGTAATTTTGATACGAGATTCTTTCATTTTTTAATAAAATCTTGCCTGCTTGCTCAATACAAAACCCAGCTAAAGTATCAGATTCTCCTTTTGATCTTTCAAAAATCTTCCCATCTATATTTAAAATTTTATAAAAGTCAATTAAAGGAGTTTTTCCATCAAAAACATAATTATGCTCATCAATTTTTAAAAATGTAACGTCTTTTTCGTCAAATTCATCGGTGATATCTCCAACTATTTCTTCAAGTACGTCTTCTAAAGAAACTATTCCAGACGAACCTCCGTATTCATCAACAACAATTGCTATATGGGTTTTTTCTTCTTGAAATTCTTTTAGTAAGTCATCAAGTTTTTTGTTTTCAGGGACAAATTTAGCATCTCTTAACAGCTGTTTCCAGTCATATTTAGAATCTTCATTCATGTTGGCTAATAAATCTTTAACATACAAAACACCTTTTATTTGATCAAAAGTTTCTTCGCACACAGGAATTCTAGAAAACTTAACCGTTTTCAATTCGTTAATTAAAGATTTATAATCTAAATCTGTTCTAAATGCTAAAACATCGGTTCTAGGGGTCATAATTTGTTTCACATCGGTATTTCCAAATTTTGTTATCCCTTCCAAAATTTTTTTCTCCTCAATATTTTCTACACTATCTTTTGTTAAATCAAGTGCGTGCTTAAGTTCCTCCGAATGTAAAAGCTCAATTTTTTTATCAATTTTTTTATCTATGATTGATGTGCTGGATATAAGTAAATTACTTAAAGGGTTGAAAATAATTTTTAAAATAGTGATAGGTAAAGCCATTATTTTTGAAAACCTTAAATTGTAACTATTGGCATAAACTTTTGGGATGACCTCTCCAAAGAGTAAAATTATAAATGTAACAGATACTACCTGGATAACAAAACTCGTTATAAAGTTTTGTGATTTAGAAGGGAAAATTTCACTCATTATTATAGAGGAAACTATAACTATAGCCACATTAACTAAATTATTTCCAATCAATATAGTAGCTAAAAGTTTTTTTGGACTTTCTAATAATTTTAAAACTCTGTTGCTGCTTTTATTACCAGTTTCGTTGGACAAATTTAGCTTCTGCGAATTTGATAAACCGAAAATTGCTACCTCAGAACCTGAAAGAAGAGCGGATAAAAAAACTAAAATCATCATAGCTAAAGCCCATATTCCAAGATTAGGATTTGAAAAATCTACAATAATTAAAGGTTTTAATAAAAAATTAAAAGCAGGGGGAATTTCCAATTCGTATTATTTGATTTAAAATGGTAAATCATCATTTTCATCTGGTGATGAAAATTCCTTTTCAGGGGATGGTTTACTTTCATTTTCAACAGGGTTCACCTGGTTAGAACTACCCATAGATTCTCCTGTGCTACCCAGCATGGTCAGATTGTCTGTAATTACTTCTGTAGAATATCTATTGTTTCCTTCTTTGTCTTGCCAAGTTCTTGTTTTAAGTTTCCCTTCTATATATACTTTGGCTCCTTTTTTCAGATATTTTTCTGCGATCTCTGCAAGACCCCTCCAGGCAACAATATTGTGCCATTCTGTTTGAGAAACTTTTTCACCTGTTTTTCTGTCTTTATAATTTTCGGAAGTTGCAATTGAAAAGTTTGCTACTGCCGCACCATTTTCTAAATGCCTTACTTCAGGGTCTTTTCCAAGATTACCAATTAGTATTACTTTATTTACACTACCTGCCATGATTTATTTTTGTCCTACCAAATTTAATTATAATCTGTGAATACTTATGTTTTGATTTATATAATTTTCAACAATTTTTGGAACTGCATATTCGTTCAATTTTTTTATTTCAATTTTTTCGTATTTCTTATTTTGTAAAAGTTTTTTTATTTCAAATTCCCAGAAAACAATATTTAGTTTTTGATGTGTTAAAAGATGGGTAACTTCTGTTTTTCTAGAAAGGATAGAAGTTTTAATTAAGTCCTTAGGGGGAGAGAAGGATTCTATTGGTTCTTCAAAAAGTGGAAACTGATACATGTTTTTCCAAATATCATTTTTAATTCTTTTTTCTAATAAAATAAACTTTTCACTCTTTAAAACTATAAAATTAAAAAAACGTTCTTTTTTTATGATTTTCTTAGACTTTAATGGTAAGGAATATATTTTATTATTAAATGCAAAGCATTTGCTATTTAATGGACACGAGATACATTTAGGTTTTAAAGGTTTGCATTGAAGTGCACCAAATTCCATTACGGATTGATTATAGGTGTCTATATTTTTCTTAGGTAAATTTATGAAGGCTACATTTTCAAATATTTTACTTCCAGATGTAGTATCTATGGGGTCTTCAATTCCGAAATACCTGCTTAGAACCCTGAATACATTTCCATCCAAAACTGCTTTTTTTTCATTGAATGCAAATGATGCTATTGCAGATGCTGTGTATTTACCTACTCCTTTAAGTTTTATTAATTCATCATAAGTTTTTGGAAATTCTCCATTTAAATGATTAGAAATATATTTAGCTGAAAAGTGCAAATTTCTTGCTCGACTGTAATAACCTAGACCTTGCCATAGTTTTAAAACCATATTTTCATCTGCTTTTGCAAGATCGTGGAGATTTGGAAATTTTTTGATAAATTTTAAATAGTAAGGAAGCCCTTGATCAACTTTAGTTTGTTGAAGAATTATTTCGCTAATCCATATTTTATATGGATTTTTAGTTTCTCTCCATGGTAAGTTTCGTTTATTTTCGCTATACCATTTAATTAATTTTAGACTAAAATCATCATCAATCATAGTTGCAAAAATAAAAAACTCATTGGTAGCTTTTTGGCTTTCATAAATAAAATTATATTTGCAATCCAATAAATGGTGAAATCCTAATTTTAACTATGACAAAAGCAGACTTAATTTCAGAAATAACAGAAAAGACAGGTGTTGAGAAAATAGCTGTGCAGGCAACAGTAGAGTCACTAATGACTTCCATTATTGATGCTATGGAAAGTGGTGAAAATGTTTATTTACGTGGATTTGGAAGTTTTGTGATTAAAAAAAGAGCAGAAAAAACTGGTAGAGACATTTCAAAAAATACAACAATCATCATACCAGAGCATTTTGTTCCCACTTTTAAGCCAGCAAAAACTTTTGTTGAAGGTGTTAAAAATAAGATTAAGAAATAATAAAGTATTTAATAATAATTTAAAAGATTAGTATGCCTAGCGGTAAAAAAAGAAAAAGACATAAGATGTCTACACATAAGAGGAAAAAGCGTCTGA
>Ga0233444_10002094_pt1 | contig 21425 bp, 33 predicted proteins | sample SI_124_October20_6_FD_182792 | JGI IMG/M metagenome (GOLD analysis project Ga0233444, IMG submission 182792) | Seawater microbial communities from Saanich Inlet, British Columbia, Canada - SI_124_October2016_10_MG | ecosystem: Environmental > Aquatic > Marine > Inlet | place: Canada: British... | reverse complement strand
TTGCCTAAGATGCGTACTGCTACTTCCATCTTACCTGTGTTGTCTTCTTTTGACATTTACTTCCCCTGTCCTTTATACTTCTTGTAACTTCTTTTTTTACTCTTGTTCATAGAACTAAACTTTGTTCTACTGTGGTTTCCACCTTGACTTGTCTTTTTTGGTTGTGTTTCATGTGCTACGAAAAACTTATGTAATTTCATAACCCTCCTTGGTTATGTATGTATTTATTGATTTATTTGGTTTTTAGGAGGGTGTTGTAGTGGTGAAGACGCTGTCGAAGCATCTCTTGTGCCATAGGATCAGACTCTTTGCGTAGTTGCTCAATGATCTGTTTGCATATCTCAGATGGAGATTTACGCTTGTTTTTATTCTTATTATGTTTCATGGAGTGTATTATATTTAGTCATAAAAAAGGGGTCGCCGAAGCAACCCCCAAGTTGTTTTGTTTTAACTATTAAAAGCTAAAACTGATACCCGCCATTGGTGACCAATCTTTAGCATCTGTGTCATAATTAACACCTGCACTTAGTTCTGCACCTGCATAGTTGAATACATACTCGCCGCCTATATTTTGCATTGAGTCTGTTTCGTCGCCGTTAAGATAAGCTGTTAAGCCACTTACTGCTACTGTACCTTCATATGCAAAATGTTCTGCATCTGCGTCATATGTCATTAAGGCGCCGGCTGTTGCAACACCTAAGTCTACATTGCTTATTTCACCACCCCATACATAGTTTTCACTTGTACGGTTGTAGTCTACTGATGCTGTTACATCTGCAATATCTGCACCAAATGTGTATGCACCTTGTATGTTGCTTACTTCTGATACATCAGTTGTCCAGTTAGACAAACCTAATGCTACACTTGCGCCGCCCATTGTTACTTGCAATGACTCAGTCATTACTGGAGTTGCTAGTGTGCCGTTTGCTACTGCATCTGCTGTTGTGCCTGGCATCAAATCATTGTCGTCGCCAAATGCTAACCCAAACGCACCTACTGTAGTTCCTACAGTCCATGTGTCTAGTGTTAGAGCATTGCCGTCTGTTGCTTTAAAATCTAAATCTACAGTTGCAATGTCACCGGCATCAACATCTAGTTCGATGCCCATTGTGCCTGCTGTTTTGTTTGCTGCTGTCTCAGCAAAGTCAAGTGTTACTGCACCAGTAATAACTGGAACAGGAGTAGCTTCTACTGTTGTGTCAGCTGTCGCTAATGTCGCTGATGAAAGCGCCAAAAGAGCCGCTGTGGCGATTGTTGTTATTCGCATATTCTTTCCTTAAATTATGATAAATTAAAAAGTGCCTACCTTATTGTTCTGCACTGTATATACTTATCTGTTTATAGTCCAAATCTCACCGATCTGAAATTAAATAAAAAAGAGTGTTGCATCTCTGCAACACCCTTAATGCTATGTTTGGTAACAAGGCCTAACTACCTCGTAACAGCCTAGGCTGCTAATGAATAATTTGCGTTTGCAATTATTAAGTTTGTTCGCGTTAACCGAGCTTACATCCGGGCAACTCCACTCTTCTACTAATCCGCCTGTCGATCCTAGTTCAGCCCCATCAAAAACACACTGCCAACCACGAGGCTCAAAGAACCCTTAAAGGCGATTTCGCGGGTCAGACCCTAGAAACAGTGTGCTTATGGTGGAGCTGCCGGGTACCGCCCCCGGGTCCAGCTCGTCGTTTGAATTGCTTCAACGTTACAATACTATTTATACACTAGTTATGCGAAGATGTCAAGTTCTTTTTCAATAGTGTCAGTAAGTTTTTCTTTAGGATTTGTAATCTTACGTAGCCAACTATCAGCAATATATGCTTTTGGTGACGGACCTAACTGTATATTTAAATCGTCTGCTTCAATCCACCAGTAGTGATCTGTTACTGGACAATGTGACTTCATGCCGAACGCTTCAAATTGTTCGCCTTCTTTAAATTTGCCAATGTATTCTGATACATTAACAATGCGTCCTATATTAGCAGTATTAATACTGAATACAATAACTGCTTTGTCACCTGTACTTACGTTCATTTTTTATTACTTTCGTATTTTAATATCATTGACGACAGTTCATCTGACTTACATAGCCATCCAGATTCATTTACAATGAATACATCTCCAGGCTTGTATAGATAATTTTCTTTGGGTGTGCCATCCTTGGCAACTCCCATTACTTCTCCAGGCCAATCACCTTTGACAGTGAAGTTTTTGCCTGCTGATTCTACAGTATAGTCTAACCATATCATAACTAGATCTCCTTTTGTACTACAGAGTATTTAGTTATATACGTAGTTTACCAAAGCTCTACAATCCTATTAAGCCCCAGCCATGATTGGCTATTGCATTTGTTATAATAGCAAGGCAGGTTGCAATGTGTAACAATACCCATCCGGTACGTACCATTGCAACCCAGTCTGCTCTACGATTATCGTTGTAGGCTTTGGTGCCGATTGCTTTGCACCAAATTTCCCAAAGCATTACATCGCGTTCTTTTTGTCTTGAATTTCTGCTCTACGTGATTTTGATAATTTACCTAAGTCACCTAGTGCTTTACGAGCTCTTGCGGCTGCAGCTTTTACGCTCTTATCTTCAAATGTTTCTGATTCAGACAAGTAGTTATTAAATGCCTGTACTATTTCTTCATGTATTGTCATATTTTTCTCCTATTATTTGTTGTTACTTATGAAACTTTAATACGATCCGTTGACCTTCATGATAAAATTTTACTGTACTATGACTGTAAATTTCTCGTTCAGTTTCTTTGTATCGTGTTTCAATTTGGCATTGACGCTGTGTAGTGTAATTTCGAGGACCTTTGTTCTGTCCGCCAAGTATTGCACCTGTCAATGCTCCGACTCCAGTTGCGGCTTCTTTACCGTTTCCTTTACCGAATTGGTTACCTATAACGCCGCCAAGTATGCCACCAAGGATTGCTCCTTCTGTGTTCAACGGTCCTTTTTGCGGAACTTTGATGTCTTTACATACTTCTACGTTATATGGTTTTTGTTCAAGAACTACTTTGTAGTGGTCTTGTGTATATGCTTCGCTTGTGTCTGCTAATGCTGGTGTCGCCGTTGCTAGTACAAGACTTACTGTTGTAAAAAGTTTTTTCATATTTTTATGTTTCGTTATTCACAATGTGTTCGTACACTTCTTTCCAGTTAACTACCTTCTTCATACCTTCTGGAATATCATCGTTCATGTTAAATCCATGTTCAATAAGTATAGCATTTAGACCTAAGTCTAAACCAAGTTGTGCATTAGATAGTTTGTCTTCAATCCAATACAATCCTGAATCTCTGTATTGTTCAAGAGCATCATCTTTGTCAGCACCTGTGTCTAAACAAACAAGTTCTTCAAAAGCTGTTTCACCAAACAATTTTTCTAGATTCATTTTACGAAGTTTATACGCATTTTTATCTAAACTTAGACTTGTAATGCAACGGAATACATATCCGTGTTCTTCGTGTAACCTTTTAACATAGTACATTGCATCACGTAGTGCTGGAAGAAATCCAATAGCTGCACTTTCGTTAAATTGCTTTACTAACAACTTACCAGTTTCTTTGGTTACTCCAAAGCGTTCACCGATATCGTATATCCAGTTAGCATTTTCAACTTCAGTGTGTCCATGCTGTTGCATCCAACAACTAAATGCGTACTCCCAATTGAGCAGTACGCCGTCTGCGTCTGTAAGTATTACTTTATACATATTTTGCCTTTTTCTTTGCCTATTAATTTTATTCATACTAGTATTATACAACCAATATGAAACGTTGTCAACCAGTTATTTTAGGTAACAATGCCTGTAGTTTGTTGGGTATATTGCTTGCTAATTTCGTCTTGTGTAATTGCAAGGCAACTTACTGCACTTGCTTTCATAACAAATTTGCCGTCGGGCGATACACTAAACATAAACGGTGCAAGTCCTAGTCCTTTTTCTTGTGCAATAAGAACCATTGGTTTTTTAAGCGTGTATGTGTTAGTGTCTTCTGATTCAAGGCGAGCAATAATTTCTTCGCCTGATGTTAGTTTTAGAGACACAGTGTCTCCGATTTTATAGGGTGCTTCAATTAACATTATAGTGAGTATCCTGTCCCGTTATAGTTAGTTTCTTCTAGGTACGTACCTAGTTTATCATATCCGCCAATGCTTGTACCGTTTACTTTAATTTGCGGAAAGGTACGTGCTGTTGGGAACATTTCTAGTACTTCCTCACGGGTGAAGTCTGTACCAAGTTGTTTGTATGTGTATTCTAATTCTCTTTGCTCGCATAGTGCCTTTGCCCTATCGCAAAATGGACACTGTGGCTTTCCGTAAATTTCAATCATTATAGGCTAAATCCTTTGAAAGTGTCAGCACTAACATCTTGTTTAGTACCTCCTTGAATATAACTAGTTATCTCAGTCTCTTGTGGTGCTACTTGAACTTCGGCTCCACTGATCCACTTCTGTGTCCACGGCAACGGATTATTCTTTGCATTGTAAGGTGACTTTAAATTAATGTTTGTCATTCTACGAGTACAAATATATTCAATGTATTGTCCAAGTAACTCTGTATTCAAACCAATCATTGAACCATCTTTAAACAAGTACTGCGCCCATGCCTTTTCTTGATCCACTGCGTCAACAAACATTTGTATACATTCTGCTTCTGTTTCTTTTGCAATCTTTACAAAGTCTTTGTCGTCTGTTTTTAATACTTTAAGTAATGCTTGTGTTGATGCTAAGTGCAAGTTCTCATCGCGGGCAATAAGTTTAATAATTTTAGCATTGCCTTCCATTTTCTTTAGTTCAGCAAACGCCCAACTACATGCAAAGCTCACATAAAAACGCACACCTTCTAAGATGTTAACACTCATCAGTGCAAGCCAGAGTTTCTTCTTTAGCTCGTACATGTCTACTTCAACTTTGTTGCCATTAACTGTATGAGTTCCTGCACCAAGTAAATTATAATACATACTCGATTCAATTAGTTCATTGTAATAGCCTGAAATACTATCTGCACAATCTACAATTTCTTTAACGTCCATTAACTCGTCAAATACTTTTGAAGGGTTAGAATATACATTACGAATAATATGTGTGTAACTGCGACTGTGAATTGTTTCACTAAATGTCCAAGTAATAATCCAATTTTCTAGTTCAGGTAAACTTACAATACTGCCAAACGATTCTGCTGGAGCTCGACCTTGTACACTGTCTAATAGAATTTGACGTTTTAGGTTACTTGTAAAAATATGCTGTTCATGTTCAGTAAGGCTTTTAAAGTCAGCTGCATCTTTATAGATATCAACTTCTTCAGGACGCCAAAAGAATCCTAACTGTTTATCTGTTAAACCGTCAAACTGTTTATACTTTAAACTGTCATAACGCTGTATAGTTGGACCTCCTGATGGATCCAAAAATGCTGTTACCTTAGTGTGATCGACACGATTGTCTACGTCAAATACGCCCATTATACTTTCCTTTGCTTGCTTTCTTATAATAACACATTACATGTGCTGTGTCAACTAAATTGTGCAACTTTCACAATCTTCGTCTTCAATTTCTGTTGGTGCTAATTCTGTTTCAAACATCTTACTTACATCAATTTCGCCCTGGCCGTCATAGGTGTTAAAATAGTATAGCTGTTTTCCTCCTAGTTTGTAGAACAACAATAAATGCTGTAACATTGTACTTAGTGGGATTTTTTCATCTTCATAGTACGTAGGATTATAACTTGTGTTAACACTGATACCTTGATCAATGTATTTTTGTAGCACTGACATAATTTTAATATACCCTTCAGGTGAACGCTGTTCCCATAATAAGTCATATTTGTTTTTAAGTCTTTTGTATTCAGGTACTACTTGTTTTAGTACTCCGTGCTTTGATTGCTTAATTGAAATAAGTGAACGTGGTGGCTCAATTCCATTTGTTGCATTAGCAATCTGCGCACTCGTTTCACTTGGCATAAGTGCCATTAGTGTTGAGTTACGGATGCCTGTTTCTTTTAATTGTGTTCTAAGTGTATCCCAGTCCATACGCTCTTTGTGTGGCAAGTATTCATCTAATGCCTTTGCATATGTTTGATTAGGTGTAATACCATGTCCGTACTTTGTTTCTAGGTTACCACTTGGTGCGCCTTGTTCTTTAGCTAAGTCTGCACTTGCTTTAATCAAATAGTAACTCCATGCTTCTGCCCATTCGTCGATTAATTCTAATCCTTCACCATCAATATCTTGATAAGTCAATCCATTCTTTGCCATCCAGTATGCAAAGTTAATAATGCCAACGCCTAAAGGACGGCGCTTCTCTGTAGATAACTGCGCTGCTAGGATTGGATAGTTTTGATAGCTTAGTAGTGCATCAAGTCCACGTACTGCTAAACGACATACACGCTCAAAGTCTGCTGGAGTTTTAATGTTGCCCCAGTTAATTGCACTAAGAGTACATAGGCTAATCTCACCTTCTGGATCGTTTAGATCCTTCAATGGCTTTGTAGGTAAGTCAATCTCTGCACACAGATTACTTTGTCTAATAGGTGCAACCTCTGGAAGGAAGCTGCCGTGGTCGTTAGCATTGTCTACATTCTGTAAGTAAATACGTCCTGTGTTCTTACGCTCTTCCATAAAGCTACTGAATAACTGTATTGCTGGAACTGATTTCTTGCGAATAGATGTCTTTCGTTCTGCTTGTTCATACAACTCTTTAAACTTATCTTGGTCTGCATAAAAAGCATCGTACAATCCAGGCACATCATTTGGTGAGAAAAGAGTTATATTGCCGCCGTTGATAAGTCTCTCGTACATTAGTTTGTTAAACTGTACACCATAATCCATATGACGCACACGATTATCTTCTGTGCCTTTGTTATTTTTTAACACTAGCATTTCTTCAACTTCTAAATGCCACACTGGATAATAAACAGTAGCAGCACCACCTCTAACTCCGCCTTGTGAGCATGATTTTACTGCACTTTGGAATAGTTTATAAAACGGAATAATTCCTGTATGGTAAGCATCTCCTTGACGCACTGGTGAACCAATTGCTCGTATCTTACCGCCGCCAATACCAATACCTGCTTTTTGGCTTACGTACTTAACAATGCTCGATGCAGTAGCATTAATACTATCAAGACTGTCGTCAGCTTCGATAAGAACGCAACTACTGAATTGGCGCTGCGGAGTTCTAACCCCAGCCATAACAGGAGTAGGCAGGCTAATGTCATGAAAACTAATAGCATCATAATATTCTTTTACCCATTGTAAACGAGTCTCTTTTGGATAATCCTGAAACAATACTGCTGCAATTAGTGCATAACACATTTGCGGTGTTTCAAATATTTGTCCACTGACTCTATTTTGGACAAGATACTTTCCACGCAACTGTTCCATTGCTACATATGTTAAGTTCTCATCACGATCGTGTTTAATAAAATTATTAATTCGTTGCCATTCTTCGTCGTTATAGTGCGAAATGAGGTCAGGATCATAAAAGCCTAAATCGATATTCTTTTGAACAAGATCTTTAATAGCACATGGTTCGTAGTTACCGTAAACTTCTTTGCGTAGAGCATAGTTAATAAGCCTGCCACCAACATATTGATAGTTAGGTGTTTCCTCGCTGATAAGATCAGCGGCGGCTTTGATTAATGTCTCTTGTATTTCTTTAGTAGTCATACCATTTGCAAAGCTAATTTGACTTTTGATTTCTACCTCGCTCGGGCTAACACCTGTAATATTTTCACATGCATGAAAAACTACTTTGTGTAATTTTTCTATATCTAGTGGCTCTTTCTGCCCGTCTCGCTTGGTAACTTGAATCATAATTTTTCCTCTTTCATTAGTGAAATATTTATTTTAATTTTCCACACTGTATATTACTTGCGATTCTATAACTGACTTGATATCATTGTACGCCATTGGCATACTTTCATCATATCCTAAGACAGTTTTATTATCGATTATTAAGAGATATAAGTACGGTTTCTCTTCGCTTGTAGTGATATGTATCTCAAAATTGGACCCTGAAAAGCGTTCTGTTAACTGTAAAGAAAAGCAGTATCCTAGTACACGAGAGAAGTCACAATATTGGTTCTCCAATATTAACTCCCAAGGTGTGGGCCAACGTTCTTGATCAAACGGATCACAATGAATGGAAACAGTCGGTGCTGGTTGATAGAAGTTTATTACATCCTGGAAAGGATCCTGAGACTCTTCTAGTGCCTGTCTAAAATCACTCCAGACGGCCAATCTATCTTCGTAGCTCTTATCAAACATTTATATGCTTATCTGTTTTGTTTTCACTTTAAATTTTAACTTCGTTGTTGCATTAGATGGAAGAGAACCACTTACATTTCCTTTTACAAGAATAGTATCAGCTGTACTATCTCCATCTATATCACTTATTATAGCATCAAATGCTACGTTGTCAACATATATTTCGTCTCCAACAAAGTCAAATTCATCTGAAACAGTAACTCTAGACTGATTGTCCATTGTTATCCGCATACTTCCTGAACGCATACCTGTGTAGCCTGTTGCAGCTTTAGCAACATAGTCAATATCAAAACTTTGGTTTGCAAGTTTTGGTAATCTAAATAGTGTTTGGTTAAGTCCATCTCTAATTGTTACTTCATGTTCAAAGCCCCATATAAAGTGACATGGTCCGTCTACTTCTGGAATGTATGCAATAGATGTAATAATTGGAGATAGTATACTAAAATTAATTGCGCCACTAGTTAAGTGCGGCAAATTAACTGTAACAGTATTAGTACCTTGATCTACATTTGTAACAACAACTGTTGCAGCACCAAACTCTCCTATACCGCTATCTATAGTAACAATTTGTCCTGCTACTACATCTGATGCATCTGTAACAGTAAAGGTTGATTGTCCTGCTGTAATAGTTGAAGAAGCAGTAATGATACTACCTTGTGTATATGACAGTACCTTTGTTCTACTAAAGAAGTCTCCGTCACTAGTGTTACCTAATCGTGTGTATCTAATAACAGGATATAATGGCGATGCATCGTTGCCGCCGTCATTACCACAAGTATTAAATTTGTTGTTACGACTTACATTGTATGTTCCTTCATCAACAAGAATAGCTTCTCTGTATACATTTGTAAATACACAATCAGAAATAATATTATTAGTTGGTCCTACTGATGTACCGTTTGCTTGGTTACCATCTATAAGCATATCTTTACCAAATGTAAAGCCGTAGCCTAAATTACTAAAATTTGATGTAGTCCATACGTTATCGTTTGTATCCCAGTTTGATACAATGCCGTACATAAATCCGTCAACATGACAGTTTGTAAATTCGTTTCGAACAGTCTCGACACCGCCGTTCTTACTGTTTATGCCTAGTCCAATGCTAGTTGAAGTAGAACTGTCAGCGTCAATTGGGTCAGTGTTCACCCAACTACCTGCAATTTGTACATCAACAAAATAACTATCTCTACAACTTTGTAGTACAAGTCCGTTTGCTTTTACAGTAGTTTTTAATGTTAGTCCTTGTAAGCGTATGTTTCTTGCTTGTGTATTATATTCGCCGTTAAGCACATATGATCCAGGAGTACTAGTATCACTTACTGTTGTAAATACACTCTTGCCAGCTGTTTCTTGCTGAATAATTGTTTTGCCAGAGCCTGCACCAATAAGTGTAGCATGTGGCGGAATGTAAACTGTGTCTGTAATTTTATATACGCCTGCGGACAAGTGTAGTTCTACTCGCTTGTTAACAGATGCTTCAGATCCATTATTAAGGTAAAGTTGATCTACTGCTCTTTGTAATAATGCTGTGGCATCTTGCGTAGTCTGACCAATAGCACCAAAAGCTCTAATATCAACAGTATCGTCTAATCTTTCTTGTAATGTTCTAACAACTGGGTTAGTTGCATCAACACCTGTGACAATTGATCCGTCGCCGTCTTTATATGTATAATTCTTTGCAATCTCAAATAAGTCATCTTCTTGTGTTAGAATCTTTGTATTACCTACAGTAGGTGCGCCTTCTGCTACTGCACCATTACCTATATAAAGTTCCTGTGAGTCAATCGCCCACCCAAGTTCACCTGAGGATAGTTGCGGTAGTCCACTACCGGTATTTTTCCTACCTCGTCTTATTTGTATTTTCGATATTTGTACTACTGCCACGAGTGTCTCCTACGCATTATTATTGTATTTATGCGAACTTCTCGTAATAGGTATACACTCTGTTGTACCATTCGTTGCGCCATTCGTCATACTCATGTGGCCATACATCAAACTGTTGATATGTTTCTCCTCCGAGCTCCATCCCGTCATCTCCGCGGCTACACATAAAGATATGTCCTTCACGTATGTTAGTGCCGTAGATTTCGTTGTGTGCTTCTGCGTATGCTACTAGCTGTAAGAAGTAGTTCTGTACATACTCTAGCTTCTTAGGCTTGTTCGTTTGCTTAAAATCCATTATGCAGGGCTGTCCTTTGTACTGTCCTACTAGGTCAGTTGTGCCTGCATACATCTGCGGAACATAAAGGGCAACTTCACTGCCCCATATCTCATCTACATCGCCCATTGCGTGTTCTAAGACTTGCTGTGCCATTGCGTGTGCTTTCTTAGCAAATGGATTACTACCCGGAGTAGGCATTACACCTGTCTCAACATAGTCTTCTAAATACTTGTGCATACGTGTGCCAACGCCTGCGGCTTCTGTAGTAATTTCTCGTGCTTTAGTTTCGCCTACACGTTTACGCCAGGCAATTAGTCCTGACTTGTCGCTTGTGGCATCTAAGATAGTTGTAACACTAGCTACAGCACCACCATCGGGTGTCATGTACTTGCGTTTGCCTTCTATCTGCTTACGTGAGATTGGTTTGTAGTCGTACTTGTTTATAATTAAAGTCAAAATAGATTCCTTATGTAACCTATAGTATATACTACTTTTTGACTCTTGTCAAGTATTTTATGATTAAAGTTTAGCGCCTAAGTCAGTTGCACTCTTAGCCATTGCTCCAACTGTGTCAGCTGTTGCTTTAGGGTTAGTTGGATCTACTTTACTTTTATTCATCTTAGTCAACGGTTCAACACCATCTTGATTAAAATCCTTAACCATGGATTTAATTCTAGGATCAGTATCGTATGCTGTCTTAAATGTTTCGTAGTCAAACTGTTCTGCACCTACATTTTGCATTAGTTTGTTTAGATCTAAGTTCTTCATACCAGATTTGGTATTAGTTGCTGGGGTGTTAAAATGTAAAAAGACAGCTTGACTACTAGTGTCTGCGCTGCCTATTACTGTTCGTAAGACTTGAATTAACTTTTGAGAGTCAATATTCTCACTTATTTTTTTTTTGAAAGAATGGTACCTAATTTGCGACTTCTCTCTAAAACTGCTTTTTTACGGATAATTTTCGATTCTCTTTTAGCACGTCCGGCTTCGTCTTCTCCGCCTATTGCTGCTTTAGCTGCACCAAACTCATCATCTGCGTCTAATGCTAAATCTAAGTCTCCGCCTGCTGTATCAGCGTCTGTAGTTGGTTCCATTGCTGGATCATCTAGTGCTGGATCTGCACCCATCATATCCATACCTTGGCCTTCGCCAGTTAGTATTTGTACACCAGCTGTAAGTGTGCCACGACATGCTTCCATTGCTTCGTACATGCCTTCTAACGATGGCTTAACTGATGTTGCAAACTGGTCAGCTTTTTCTTGTCCATGTTCGTCACGGATAGCGTCTGCTAATTCTAGCATAGATTCTGTTTGCATTTCTGCTGTGTCTTCCATCCAACCTGTAACTCTGTCAACCATATCTTTAGCTGCCATTACAAGTTCTGCTTCGTCTTCTTTGCCTTCGTTAGTCTTTTTCTTCTTCTTATCTTTAATAGCTTTTTTCATTGGCTCTTTTTTATCGCCATCTTTGTCCATGTCAAGGAAGTCTGGCTTAGCTGATTCTTTTACTGAGTTGCAATCACATTCTTTGCAACTTGCCGGGCAAGTACAATCTGCAGCCTTTACGTCAGCGCCGCAGCAATCATCTGAACAATATCCTGCTTTGGCTTCTGTTACGTTACGTTCCTCACGCTCTGCTATTTCTGCATTCAATACATCTAGGAAGAGTTTGGACTTTTGATATGCTTCATTTTGCACACTATCGAAACTTTCATTTGTTTCGACGCTGAATATTTTGGTGCGCATCTTATTTCTTACGTCTTCTAACTTTTCTAACGTGTACGATTCTAGGTTTAACCTTTGGCCAAACCTTTTTGCAAGACTTTCATTTAGACTTGCTGCTGTTACTGGTTTTGATATTTCACTTATGTTCATTACATTCTTCCTAATGTATTATGCTTTAATAAAGTATTTAGTCTTTTTTTATACTTTAGCTATAAATGTATTTATCCAACTGACGTCTTGCATGTTCTGTTTCGGTACGAGCAATATCGTATCGAGTTTCAGCTACATGCGAGCGTATTGGATCTGATGATTTTGTCATAGTATTACGATAAAATACGCAATCGTTATACCATTTTTGTATACATCTATCAACATTTAGTATTACATCCATAGACCGAGCATTTGAATGCTCCTGCGAGCTTGACTTTGCAAGTGCTAGAGCCGCTGTTTTTGAAAACGTTTCAGCTATCATACAGTTAGATTCACAATCAAATATCTTATGCCCGTGCCGTGTAGTACGAACAGCATATTTGCCTACCCTGATTGAATTCCCTTTCTTATAAGGAAACATTGCGGGATCGATAGATGCATTAACGATTTGTTCTAAATCGCTAAGTAAATTCTTAGATTTGTTGATCATTTTTTACAACCAGTACCTGTCCATTAGATATAACTTTACTTACTAAACTCTTCCGTATCAGGTTCTGAATAATGAACTGTTCTCTTTCATTAAACTGAACCAATGCGGCTCTTTCATTCATGTTTTCGTAAATACTACGTTCTTCGTTAGTAATAAAAATTTCAAACGAATTTATTAGTTCGTTGACTTTCATTTTTATACTTCTTCGATATCTATTTTCTCGCCTGCGCGAGGTGTTTTAGGTTGGTTGTTGTTACCGCCAGCTTGCATTTTACTATTTTGACTTTGCTTGGTAACTTTTAATTTGCCCTTTGCATCACGTTGGATAGCATTTGGATTTTTTTGGGTGTCGATGACAGTTTTTGTTCCATCGCCGTGGTCAAGCTCTACTTCGTTGCCCTGTGCTTTGGATACTTTAGTTTGTGTAATTTCAAAAATAAACATGTCTATCGCCTTTTATTTAATGATTGAACTCTTCTACTAGCTGGATTGATACGCTTAGTACGTTTAATCTTTTTAGCTAGTCTAGGACCGAGTCTTGCCTTCATTACTTTTAAGACTTTGCTCTGTTTAATATTAGGAGCTGCAAAGCATTGTGCCATTTTAGCAACAACTCTGCCTTTTCTTCTACCACTTTGGCAACGATACTTTCGCACTACGTTCTTTCCTGAACGTGCCCATACTTGCTTCTCGTCTATTTGTGGTTGTGTGTAAAACTCTCTTAGTAACATATAACTATTTATCCGGGTTCTACATCTGCATTACTATTACGATTACAGTAGATAGTAGTCCTGCAATAATAGTGCCTGCTGTACCAATTAATACTTTCGTCATTGACGCTTGGCCTGTGATAATATCTTGATGTATATGTTCCATCTTTTCTTCGACAGTGATAAGACGCTTATCTAATGCCTCATAGCGTAGAGCGCATAAGTCAACGTGTGCTTCTAATGATTCTCGTTCTAATTGTGTAACTTGGCTATTCGCCATAATAAATCTCCGTAAAAGTAAACTCTTAGTTGCCCTCTTGATGCCTGGAGTATTATGTTATTAGCCTATGTAGTTATTTATCAGTTTGTAAGAATAATATATTAGTAAAAATCTCATCTGATGTAACAAACATTTTGTTTTCTAGATTAATAGTTTCATCTAGACCAGCAATAATAGGCACCATATTAAAGTCTAGTTGCATTAAGTCTTCAGCAGTCGAATAATCTGCTTCAACTTCAAACTCAATAGTCCATACTCTTTGTTTATTTTTATAGCTACTGCCAAACTTATATTTTTGTAATGCTGTTAATTCTTGTGTTACTATAAAATTAATAGGATTAGTTCTTAGTCCTAGTGTGTTATATAATGTATTAAAATTTGCCTGTTGATTAACGAGCTTAGGATGTTCGTGTCGACGCACATCAGTTTTTGTAACATCAATTAATGTATGGATAGTAAACTTCATACTATTACTTATAGCCATAAAAAAAGGCCCACTTAAAAAGTGAGCCTTTGTGTGACGCCTGCCATTACGGCCCTAATCACGGTTCCTAAGGTAAGGAATTATTTAAGCTGCAAATGTTGCTACTAATGCAATACCACCAACTGCTTCTGCGCCGCCTGGTCCACCTTGTACTGCAATGTGGTTGCCGTTTGCTACACCTTCAACACCAGCGATTGTTCCGCCATATGTTGTTGTGATTGCATCACATGCTGCTGCTACAGTGATTGTACCTGTAGTGATTGCATAAATGTATGTTGTTGGGCCTACGCCACTCTTTGCAACTACTGCTGCGTTTGGGTTACTTACTACTGCCATTTTATATCTCCTATATTATCTAAATGGTCTACTCTACACTCTGTAAAGTTTCTACATTTGTATTTACCATTTAGACAAAAAATACCCTATTTAGATGCGTTTTTGGCTCTTTGATGTAAACTCTTTAGTAGATTTATGTATCCAGGGCCTGCTTTTACAATATCATGTATCATATCCACTGCGGGTTTGTATCCATTTGCTATATTAGTTGGTACAGTTTGTCCCAATTGTATTTTATCAACTGCAATCTTTGCTTTCAATCCATTTGATTTACCTACAAGGAAACTATACAGAGCAATTTCACGTTGACTAACACGCTGTTCTACCCTGTCAAGGGCAGCTTCATCAAGTTCATCAAAATCTAAACTCTCATATAATTCTTTGAGGTCTTCATCTGTGTAAATTTCCATACCGTTTGCAATAGCTTGGATAAAGTCCATATTAACGACTTCTGTCTCTAGCTGCCTGATCAGCTTTCATTGCTGCCATTTCGTCGTCTGCTGGACTTGTAAACTCGTCATCGCCTTCGTCATCTAAGCCGCCATCTGCATCATCTGCTTTAAGGTCACCTTTAGTTTGTGCAATCTTTTCAGCAAATGCTAACATCTTTTTAATTACATTAGGTGTGGCTCCAGTTTTTTTCACTAGCTCTTCTAAACTACTTGCACCGTAAGTTGTGCCCCAGTTAGTAAGTTGATCGCCAACTTTAGACATTAGGTTTGACAATGCATCGTCTTTTGTAGTAACTGCTTGATCCATTAAGATTCTGCCGTAGTTGGCTAGTTTCTTTTCTAATGGCGTTGATTCAAACGCTTCGTCAAGAACATCCTTAGTAATGTTATTAAGGTGCTCTTCGTATTCTTTCATGTAGTCTTTCATGTTTATCTCTCCACTGCTCTGTTGTGTTTTGTAAAAAATTCTCTAGGAACAAGTTTTATATCGCCCCCTGGGTGTGCAAGTACATAGCCTTCCCCACCTTGTTCGCCTTTAATATTAGCTGTAATATCGGCTTCTTGGCTCTCTAGTTGGTTAATGATGTTGTCTTTGACTTTCATTATACCATGTACTAGATTCCACATAGCATTAAAGCCGTCAACATTGTTATTAATTATCTCAATAATCTTTTGTTGCTTAGGCTTACTGACTTTAGATGTTGCAAGCCAGCCTGCAAAATCTTGTGCTAAATTTTTAATACCTGAATCAACTCTTGAATTCATATATGTATAAAATATGTTAGACAAGTCTGATAGTCCTTGACGTCTTTCAATTATACTATCAATAGCACGACCATGTTTGGTTACCATTGCTTGTAGTTCTTTAATTTGTGAATCGTCAACTGACGGTGCATCTTGTGCTACTACTGGAGGAAGAACTAATACTTCAGTACCTTGGAATATATTTGTATCTCTTAATGGAGTTTCAGTACCTGCTATATCTGCTTCTCTATGTATAACAATTCCTGACTTACTCATGCCAATACGTTTACCAACTTCACTATTTTGTTTTACTGAGTAAGTTACGATGTTTGGTGTAAACACATAATGACCGTCTTGTATTTCAGGTGTATTAAAATATAACAAGTCACCTTTAAAGAATCCTCTGTAGTCTTTAGGAACTGCTTTTTCGTACTCGTCATACACATCTACCATGTTAGCAATGAATGGTCCATACCCTTCTGGATTCTTTGCATAACCTGGACGGTTCTTTAACATCTGTGCTAGTTCTTTTGCTGACTTAGCCTTGCCGTCATAACCTTTTGCACTGAAGCCCGACTTGTCTGTAAAAACAAAGTTACCGTCTACGTCACGTCCAAATATCACAGCTGGTGAGCCGTCCCATTTAATTGTTACATCTGTATGCGAACCTTGTTCTAAACTTTTTAAACTTTCAATAGCACGGGCGGCGCCAGCACTGCCTTGGAAGAATACTAAATCTTCTGCGTGTTGTATACGAGCTTCGGCTTCATTAACTATCGCTTCGCCTACAAGTTTATCTTGTAACGGATGTTTAGTTCGTCCCGGCTTTGCCTTTGGCATTTTATCTTTGCCTTTGGCTTGGCCTGCGCTACCAGTCCTTTGCTTACGTTCTACAAGTTTTAAGTCTGTATATCTCATTAACAAATCATCCTTGTACTGTTTAACAAGGTGCCGCTTAGTTCTTTAATTCTATTCAACTGTTTGTCAGCTAGTGATTCAACTGCTATTGACTCAGGTATTCCTTTGCCAGCTTTAGCCATTGTTTCTGCCCATGGAGCAATAAGTTCTTCGTAGTTTGGATCGCCTTTGAGTACTGCAAACATACTTTCAACGGTATGTGTATCAGCTTCTCTTGCGTTTGGACCTAATAATATTTTTGCAATTTCGTTCCAATCGTCTGCAACAACAGCATCTCCGTTGTTAGGATCAACAACACCTTTTGTAGGACTAAACTTGTAACCTCTACCTCTTGCTAAACTTGATAGCAATATTGCTCTGTCAGCACCTGTATAATGTTCTGTTCCGCCACGCTTGGCTCCACGTTGCAGGTTAGGATTATCTGTAAGCATAAAGTCTGTTTGAACAAAGCCATTTGCAACATCACCTCTGATTGGTGTTTTGAAATGTATTTGAAGTCCTGCATTAGCAACCCAACCTTGTGTAAAAGTTCTGCCCTTGTTCATAATTTCTAAATCAGGTATGCCTTGCTTTTGACACCAGGCTGTAAGTTTTGCAATTATTTCTTCTTTGGGCAATTCTCTTACATCGACATTAAGATCTAAATCACCTGACGAGTTCTCTTCAAATGTTCCATCTTCTTTTGTCTTCTTTCCTGTTGTACCGAGCATGTCTTCATCGACAAACTTAAAACCAAATGTAGAATTAATCCAATCTATAGTTGGTTGTACATCAACTGTAGCGATACGTTGTGTTAACGCACCTTGTTCTGTTTTGAATACGTTTCCGCCTTCTAATAATTTATATGATGTCATTGTTTTTATTCTCAATTACTTTTGTAATACTGCGTTTAAATTTACGTGGGTCGCCTGTTCTAATACTATTAAGAAAACGTCTCTCTAACTCATTGGCTGTATCAGCATCGTAAGTTTTAGAAATCTTATTTAAAAGATTAATAGCACTTTCAATGATGTTGCCGCCGGTAGCTTCAATAAGATGGTCTTGACTCTTGCGTGAACGATCTAAATTGTTTAGTTCTTCAAGGATACTGCGTGTACGTTTTCTCATGATGTTAACTCTCCGTATTACTATTTAGCGTTCAAATTAATAAATATTGCTGTACATGAATTAACTTGTACTATATGAGGGGATATGATGTCAATTAATAACATGAATTTTAACGAACGCTCCTTGTTATTTGCTAAACTTAGTGCTTTAGCTTATAATAATAGCACAACTGATGTAAAAAAGCAAGCGAAAAAATTAGGTTTTACTACAATAGAGTTTTATGAACGAGAAGGTGCTCAAGCATATCGCTTTATGAACAAAGAAGACTTAGTAATTGCGTGTCGAGGAACTGAACCAACAGAGTTTAATGACATCAGTGCAGACCTAAAAGCAATACCTGTTGTTGCTGAAACAATATCACGAGTACATCAAGGCTTTAAAGACGAAGTAGATGAACTATGGCCTATGATATGCGAAGATATATCACGTAAAGTTAATATAGGTAAAACATTATGGATATGCGGACATAGTTTAGGTGCGGCAATGGCAACTATTATGGCCAATCGTTGTGAGTGTGATGCAACACTAAGCAATCCTAAAGAACTATACACATATGGTTCGCCAAGAGTTGGCTGGCCAACATATGTTAAGAGCTTTGGAACTGTACATCACCGCTGGAAGAACAACAATGACATTGTTACTACTGTTCCTCTTTGGATTATGGGTTACAGACATTGCGGCACTCAGCATTATCTAAATGCTTATGGCAAGTATAGAAAGCCTACAGGTTGGCAGTTGTGGAAAGACAAGTGGCGCGGTATATGGATGGGCCTAAAGCAAGGTAAGATAGATAGCTTTGGCGATCATTCGATGGTTGAGTATATCAAACACATTAGTAAACTAGACTAAGAGTCATACGAACAAACTACTCACCGACTCTTCGTTAGTTACACGACGAATGGCTTCACCAAACAATTGACTTACACTTACCTGTCTAGTTTTCTTGCAGTTCTTAGGACAACGATTAGCAATTGAATCAGTAACAACTAGTTCTTCTAGTACGCTACGTTCAACTTTTTGACATGCTTCTCCTGACAGTACACCGTGTGTGATATATGCTCTAACACTTAGCGCACCTGCATCCATAATTGCTTTAGCTGCATTACATAGTGTGCCGCCTGAGTCAATAATATCATCAACTAGAATGGCGTGTTTACCTTTAACATCGCCGATCAAGTTCATGACTTCGCTCTTACCTGCTTCTGGACGCATCTTGTCTACTATAGCAATGTCTGCATGGAACATGTCTGCAAACTTTCTAGCACGAACAACTCCGCCTGCGTCTGGGCTTACAAATACTGCACCTTCTGTTGTGTCTACATTGCGCCCAATGTCTTTAGCAAACACTACACGGCTTGTTAAATCATCTACGGGGATGTCAAAGAACCCCTGTATCTGTCCTGCGTGTAGATCCATTGTAAGGATTCTATCTGCGCCTGCTGTAACTAATAAGTTAGCAACCAACTTTGCTGTAATAGGAGTACGACTTGCACTCTTACGATCTTGTCTAGCATAACCAAAATAGGGAACAACTGCTGTAATACGACTTGCACTTGAACGTCTTGCCGCATCAATCATAATTAACAGTTCCATCAAACTATCGTTTACTGGTGTGCTTGTACTTTGTATAATGAATACATCTTCTCCGCGAACGTTCTCATTAAATTCTACACTTGTTTCGCCGTCAGCGAATGTAGAAACTGTTGCCGGAACGAGTGTAGCAAAGCAATGCTCTGCAACTTGTTGTGCTAATTGCGGATTAGCATTACCTGTGATAATTTTCATTTTCAAACGATGGTCCTTTTTGTTAGAGGTTAAAATTCTGCTTACATTAGTATTATATATGCTTATGGCGCTTTTGTCAAGAGAAAAGGTGAAGCCGTCGAAACTCCACCTTTCCAAATTCAATAACCGTTTGGTATTAAAATATAGTGTATCGTTAGCACAATGGCTACAGATGCACCTAGTCCAATCATCATCTTTTGGAAGTCTCGTGCTACCAAAGGAAATACACTCTTGAACTTATGTTTGCCTGTGAATGTTGCAATAGCAAGTTCACGTCCTGCAAGCATACCAACGAACACCCAAGTAGTTGACATAGGTATATCGTTCAGCTCTTTAAAGAAGTACAAACACAACCAATAGAATAGATCAATTAGTGTAGCACTACGCACATATCTTGTGTTGTGCTTTTCTAATACAATCTCTTGTATCTTGCCGCCTCGTTCTCTAAACATAAAGAACAAGCCTACAACAAATACTGCACTGACTAGGAACATTAGGTCCAGTGGAACTACTCTTGGAAGGAACACTGCTATGTTGGCCATGTCATGTGACAACCAAGTCCACCACAAGCCTCCTGTTGCAAACCACTGTGCTATGCGCCAATAGTTTTTGTGTTCTTCTTTAACAGGTGAAGTTTCGTCCATCCACCTGCTGATCACATACCATACTCCGTATGCAAATATTGCCGCGATGCCGTAACCCATTATGGATTTCATCAACATCTTTTCTAGCACAAACGTACTTGCGAAAGCACTCAACACTAAAAAGGATGTGGATACCGGAATGCCCATACGTGTTAATAATACAAGTATGCCCGGTGCGGCTGCGTGATACCATTGCACTTCTTGCCAGGGTATCTTGTTTAGTCTTCCGTAACTGATGTCTCCACCATTTACATGCCAGCCATACCATAGCGTTGCAAGTAACACTGCACTTGCGGCTCCCCATAGTATTTTATAACTGAATCGCTCATTGTTCGATGCCATCCAAGTACCGAGCGTTTGTACTGAATCATTTGCTATCACTGCATAGGCAGCGAACAGGAACCCGACTAGGCTCCATAAGGTGAGTGCGTCCATTAGTTTCTCCTCTGCTTGCCGTTTTTACCACGGCGCTCACATAATAAGGTAGGCTCGACGTTGCCTACTGATTATTTATTGTACAAAACTATTTGTAGAATGTCAACCGAAAGTGGTATGCATACTATGCATAACGAGTATGCACAAAAGTAACTTGATTTTAGCTCAAATTGGGTGTATTATATAGAAATAAAGTATAAATACAAGCGTTAAAACAGCTGCAATGGCGGTTTTGACAACACACATAGACACATAGGATAGACTATGGGAGTTACAAAGCACTCCTAAAAACGCAATTGACGTGTACCAAAGGTACATGCACCGCCGGGGAAGTTCCGGGGTATTGCTTTCCTCAAGCATCCTAAAAACTTAATAAGGAGAACGAAATGTTTAAAGAAACATTTAGCGGACTTGTGAGTATACTTGGAAACCCACTTCCAACACGGAAGTTTGAAAGAGAGATGCTTACATACGCAAAAACAGAGTACGGAAGTGATTGGCGCTATGCCTATCAATATATGCTGGACCACAAAGGTGCAGCACCAAGAGCAGGAGTATTCAACTAATGGCACATTATGTAATAGAAGCGTCAAGTTGGATTCAAGATGCAATCGAAGGATACAGAGACTTACGTAGATCAATGAAGCAACGTGCAGAACGTAGAGCATCATACAAACAAACCTATAAAGAACTTAGCAAGTTAAACGACTACGAATTGAACGACATTGGTATTTGCCGT
>Ga0233444_10002089_pt1 | contig 21456 bp, 16 predicted proteins | sample SI_124_October20_6_FD_182792 | JGI IMG/M metagenome (GOLD analysis project Ga0233444, IMG submission 182792) | Seawater microbial communities from Saanich Inlet, British Columbia, Canada - SI_124_October2016_10_MG | ecosystem: Environmental > Aquatic > Marine > Inlet | place: Canada: British... | reverse complement strand
AACAAGCAGGTTTTAGTCAAATATCAAGGACGTTTAAAGTTTATAAAGAAAAGTATGGCGATCATTTTTTAGAAATGATTCATTATGAAGGCATATTTAACTGGAATGACAAAAAGTGTTATAAAATTAGAATAGAGTACGAGGACTACCAACCAATAAATTATTACGCAAAAAAAGGAGAAACATTATATGGAATATGCGAAAAAAAATTAATCAATATTGCTAAAATCAAAGAACTTAATCCCGAAACTAGTACCAACGAAAAACTTTTCGAAAATCAAAAAATTACAATAACTAATCATTATTCTAGAACCTCTATTTTATATATTGATTTAGAAAACTATTTCCCAATTTATCAAATAATGTACGATGAAAATGGACTTCATGAAAAATATATTTATACAAAACTAGTCACAAACAAATTAATTAAAAATGAGGAATTCAACAGAGATTATAGAGACTATAATTTTTAGTTAAAAATAAAAAAAACAGAATTATAAAATTTATATTTGCATATGCAAATTCAAATTCTCAAATCTAAAATACATCGAGTAAAAGTTACAGGTGCTGACCTTGACTATATAGGCAGTATTACTATTGACAGGAATCTCATGGAAGCATCTAATATAATTGCTGGCGAAAAAGTGCAAGTAGTTAATATTAATAATGGGGAACGTATTGAGACTTACGTAATTCCAGGTAAAAAAGCAAGTGGTGAAATCACACTAAATGGACCTGCAGCAAGAAGAGTAGCTAAAGGAGATATTGTGATAATAATAGCATATGCAACTATGGATTTTGAAGAAGCTAAAAGATTTGAACCATCGGTAATTTTCCCAAATGAAACTGATAATTCATTAACGTAACAAACACCGAAAAACTACGTATTTTCAAGAAAAAATGATTTTAACGAAAATCTATCTTAATTTAATAAAATGAAAAGGAGAGATTTCGTAAAATTAAGTAGTTTAGGTACTACAGCAATTATTTTAGATGGATGTAAAACTAAAGACAGTTCCGAAAAAAAACATATAGTTTATCCTTTAGCAACCGATAATATAAAAGTTATTTCTACATGGAGTTCTGGTCTACAAGCAAATAAAGTTGCTTTTGGAATATTGGAAAACAATGGAATGGCATTAGATGCGATTGAAAAAGGGCTAAATATTACCGAATCTGATATAGAAAATACTAGTGTTGGAATTGGAGGATTGCCAGATGCTAATGGTGAGGTAACATTAGATGCATGTATAATGGATCATGAATTTAATTGTGGATCTGTTAGTTACTTAAAAAATATTGAAAACCCAATTTCAGTAGCTAGAAAAGTAATGGAAGATACTCCGCATATTATGCTTAGTGGTAAAGGTGCCTATGATTTTGCAATACAGAAAAACTTTAAACACAAAGAATTACTTACACAAAGCTCTAAACAAAAATGGGAAGAATGGAAGAAAGAAAATAAAAATGTTCTTCCTGCAATTAACCACGAAAATCACGATACTATAGCAATGATAGCTTTGGATGGAAAAGGAAATTTATCTGCTGGATGTACTACTAGTGGATGGGCGTATAAATTAGCGGGGAGAGTTGGTGATTCTCCTATTATTGGTGGTGGTGTTTATTCTGATAATGAAGTTGGTGCAGCATGTGCAACTGGGCTTGGAGAAGCAATAATTAAAATTTGTGGAAGTCATGCTATTGTAGAATTAATGAGAAATGGATCAAGTCCAAAAGAAGCTTGCAGAATTGCTATTGAAAGAATCAAAAAATCAAATAAGGATTTAAAAGACTTACAAGTTGGATTTATTGCAATGAATAAAAAGGGAGAAATTGGATCATATAGCTTATATTCAGGTTTTAATTATGCCTATCAAGATGCACAAGAATCTAAACTTATTGACAGCAAATACGATCTTGAATGGGAAGAATAAATGGTATTTAATTGCCGCCATTTTATTTTTACTCGGTTGCCAATCATCCTCAAATAAAAATCCATTTAATCCCAAAACATCAATTATTCCGATGCCCACTCTGGTGGACCAGAAAGAGGAATTATTTGAAGCCAAGTTTTTAAATTTTAAAAATGATTTTAAGCTAAGAGAATTTGAACTGTTTAAAAAGCAACTAGAGAATTACTTTCCTAAAAGTCCAATTTTCTCAAAATCAACAAGTTCAAAGAATTTCGAAATTAAAATTGATGAAACTATTGATAAAGACTCTTCCTATTATGAATTGTCAATTGGCCAAGAATTTATACTACTTAAAGGTGGGGAAAAAGGAGTTTTTTATGGTTTACAGACTCTGTTTCAGTTAATTGTCTTAAATAACGATAGTATTTCAAATTCTATAAGACTACCCTGTCTAGAAATAAAAGACAAAAACTCTTTTGAGCACAGGGGATTTCTTATGGACTGTTGCAGACATTTCTTCTCTGTGAAAACAATAAAAAAATACATAGACTTATTAGCTCTCTATAAAATGAATGTTCTTCATTGGCACTTAACAGAAGACCAAGGTTGGAGAATAGAAATTGATAAATATCCCAAATTAAATACTGTGGGATCTTGGAGAGAAGATTCAACAGGTAAATACGGCGGATTTTACACCAAAAAAGAAATTAAAGAAATTGTAAAATACGCAAAAGAAAGATATATAGAGGTAATTCCAGAAATAGAACTTCCTGGCCATTCTCAAGCTGCAATAGCTTCCTATCCATTCTTGTCTTGTGAATCTAAACAAATCCAAGTAGCTAACTCATGGGGAGTTTTTAAAGATATTTATTGTGCTGGGAACGATTCAGTTTTTATATTTCTCGAAGATATTTTTCAAGAAATAACTGAGCTATTTCCTAGTAACAGAATTCATATAGGTGGAGATGAAGCTCCGAAGTTTAGATGGGAAAATTGTAAAAAATGTCAGAAAAGAATGGCTGAAGAAAATCTAAAAGGTGAACACGAGCTACAGAGTTATTTTATAGAAAGAATTGCCGAAGTTTTAGAAAAAAAGAATAAAAGTATTATTGGTTGGGACGAAATAATTGAAAGCAAAATTAATAGTGATGTAACTATCCAATCATGGAGAGGGTTTTCAGGCGGCATCCAAGCAGTAAAAGAAGGTAAGAAAACCATTATGTCCCCGACATCTCATTGCTATTTTGACTATGACATTAATAGTATTGACTTAGAAAAAGTTTATGATTTCAATCCTATTCCACCTGAAATAGACTCTTTGGAAAGTGAACTAATTATTGGAGGAGAATGCAATCTATGGTCTGAAAGAATACCAAGTGTAAAAGAGCTAGATAGAAAAACCTTTCCTAGATTATTAGCAATGAGTGAGGTTTTGTGGACGTATAGAAAAGAAAAATTTGAGGATTTTCAAAATAGAGTTGAAGACCACTACCCTATTTTAAATCAGCTTGATGTGCATTATGGAATTGAATCCTCACCAGTTAGATTGTCTTCAAAAATAAATAATAGAAAAATTAACACTGTTGTAAATTCAAAAATTAAAAATTTAGAGTTCACTTATCAATGGGATAATAAAGAAGCAAAACCCATTAAGAAAAATGAGGAGATAGAAATAGATAAGTCTGGTAAATTAACCATTCAGGCATATAAAAATGGTAAAAAGTATGGAGTTAAAAAAATAGAAAAATTTGCTGTCCATTTAGCCTTAAATTCAAATATTGATTACCAATATATGTATAGTTTAAGCTATCCAGCTGAGGGATTATCCTCACTTACAAATGGAAGGTTGGGAAGTTTAGACTTTAAAGATGGTCAATGGCAAGGTTTTTCTGGTAAAAACCTAGATGTAACTATTTCTCTAGACTCACTTACCAGTGTTAATAAAGTCTCTATGAATTTTTACCAATATATAAATTCTTGGATTGTTGCTCCTAATTGCATTTCTATAATGAGTTCTAAGGATTCTCTAAATTGGGAAATTATTAAATCTGTAGACTCTGTTGGTGATATAAGAAAAAGAGGGGAATTTATAAGTAGTCTATCCTTTGATAGTTTAGAAACAAATGCTAAATACTTAAAAATATTTGCCAAAAACTATGGAAAACTTCCTTCTTGGCACGAAGCTGCTGGTGCAGAAAGTTGGCTGTTTATTGATGAAATTATTGTTGAATGATTTTAGAAGCTTGTATATCTACAATTGATGGCTTAAAGGCCGCTCAAAAATTCAGTCTAGACAGGGTTGAAATTTGTAAAGATTTACATTTTGAAGGCCTTACCCCTTCTCAAGAACTTCAGTCTCATGCCCATAGATTATATAATGGTACAAGATATGTAATGATTAGGCCACATAATAATGGATTTGAATACAATCAAATGGAAATCAAAAAAATGAAAAAATCCATTGAAACAGCAAATAAAAATGGAGCTCATGGAGTAGTTTTTGGAGTTTTAAATAACCACAAAATTGATTTTAAAAAAAACGAGGAATTAATAAATATTGCAAAAGATTTAAATCTAAAATGTACTTTTCACAAAGCATTTGATCAATGTCAGAATATTGAAAAAAGTTTAATCGAGTTATCTAAAATGGGATTTGACTGGGTCCTTACATCTGGCGGAGAAAAAAATGCAGAATTAGGTCTTAAGAATTTAAGAACTCTAGCCTCTATAAAAAAGAAAAAGATAAAAATATTAGCTGGAGGTGGAATATATGAAAAAAACTGTAATAAGTTTTTAGATATTGGATTAGATGGTATTCATTTTAGTATTGACAAAAACAAGAAAATTGATGAAAATAAAATAAGCTCTATCCTAGAAAAATTAGCACTATAAAATAGTTATTTCATCAAAAAATAACCAACTCGTTCCACCACTTCCTAGGTGCCATTCGGGGCATTTCCCATAGTTTTCTGCTCTAACTTTAATATATCTAGCCTCTACAGGTGTTTTTAATTTTAATTCAAACTGCTTTATAATAGATTCAGATGAATTATCAGAAACAGAGTGCATTAAATTCCCAATAGATTTAAATATTTTTCCATCTTTAGAAGCAAGAAATTCTACTTTCTTAGGGAGCCAAATCCATGAGCGAACATCTTGAATAGCTCCAATATTTAAATAAGTAACTGGCTCTTTAGAACCTAAGTCTACTGTAGATTCGAAATCCTCTCCATAAAACCCTTGCCATCTTCCTGTGAGATAATTATTAGGTCCTTTAAGACCGTCCACCAAAGCATCTTTACCACCAGCATCGTACTGGTTACTGAAATTTGTTTCTAGACTTATAGCTCGTTTTTTATTAAATTTTAGAAAATAAGCAGACTCTATTTTACTTTTCTTATTTCTAAGACTTGAATAACAATAAACAGTATCGGTATCATACAAATAAAAGGGAGAAGTATATAGAGTATAATTAGATTGATTGGAGGTTTTATAAAAAATATCTTCTATATTTTTTTTCTCAATTTTGATTTCTATAGAGTCTTTAAAAGTATAAGAGAGAGAAATAATTCTTGGAATTGTTAAAATACTATTTGCAGTATCAATTGAAGTTTTGTAAAAACTCTCAGAACTCCATTCATCGTTTGGCTGACTAGACTTTTCTATCATAAGAATACCACCACTTAAAATCTCATCAATATGAAGATAATTTCGTTCCAAGTTCTCACCATTTAGAAATACAGATTTTATATAAATATTAGATGGATCTCCCATTCCATTACAGATAATTTTAAACTTATTTCCATTTTCTAAGTTAAGGGTTACTTCATCAAATAATGGTGTATTTATTATATAATATGGATCTCCAGGATTTAGATCAAATATTCCAATGGAACTCAATACATACCATGCAGACATTTGTCCACAATCTTCGTTTCCAACGATGCCACTTGGTTGAGCAGAATACATTTCATTCAAAATTTTATTGACCATCTTCTGTGATTTAGAGGAATTGCCAATCATATTATATAGATAAGCCATGTGGTGACTAGGTTCGTTGCCGTGAGCATACTGCCCAATTAACCCAGTAATATCTGCTTGTTGCCTGCCTGCTAAATTAGAATTGACCGTAAATAATTCATCTAGTTTATTTTCAAAACGTTCTTTTCCCTGGTGAATATTAATTAATCCTTCTACGTCGTGAGGAACAAAAAAACTATACTGCCAGGAATTAGCCTCAGTATAATTATAGTTTACTTCAGATGCAATAAACCCAGATTTCCAATTTCCATTTGTTTTTGGTTGCATCAATCCTGAATTTAAATTGAAAATATTTTTGTAGGATTGCGCTCTTTTAACATAAGAATCAATGGTAGTTGTATCGTTGAAGATTTGCGCCATTTTATAAATGCACCAGTCGTTGTAAGCGTACTCTAAAGTTTTAGAAACTGATTCCGGCTCTTGGAATGAAGAAATATACCCTTTGTTTTTATATTCAGGTATTCCCAATTTTTCTCGATTGGATATTTCTTTCATAGCTGAATATAGTTTTGGATAATTATCAAAATCTATAGATTTTACATACGCATCTAAAATGACAGAAACCACATGATAACCTATCATACATCCAGTATAATTGGCACATAATTCCCAGATTGGTAATTGTCCACCAGTCTGGTATTGATTCAAAAATGTATTGAGAAATAATGCAGTTTTTTTTCTTTCAATAAGATTATAAAGAGGATGAGTAGATCTAAATGTATCCCACAAGGAAAATACTGTGTAGTTTGCAAGACTATCGTTATGGACTTGCATATCTGTTGCTCTATAATCTCCATTAACATCGCTTAAAAGATTGGGAGCAATCATTGTATGGTACAAGGCGGTATAAAATATTTCTTTTAAAGAATCGTTGTTAGAAGATATGTCAATTTTTGAAAGTGCTTTATTCCATTCGATTTTAGAACTTGATAAATATTTATCAAAATCCCAATGATTTGCTTCAGACAATAGATTTTCTTTTGCATTTTGGGAACTAACTACAGAAACACCTACTTTAACCATAATTTGATTGTTAGGTAAATCATTAAAGCTCAAAAATAATTTTGTTGGGTTCTCTTTATTATAGCTAGTATCAAATTCCTCTGAGAACTCCATATGAAAATAAAAATGTTGCTCGTCTGCCCAAGATTTTGAAATTCTTTTACCTGAAATTTCACTAGAATTAAGAACTTCAATATCCCAATCTAATAAAATATCTCTGTGTTCCAAATCCAAAACAATAGCTGGGTTTTTAGTAGTATCGGAAAATGAATATTTGTGAATCCCAACTCTTTTTGTAGTTGTTAATTTACAATCAATTCCGTATTTATTTAAGTGAACTTGGTAATATCCTGAAGACGCAGTTTCTTTTTCTTTTGAAAATTTAGATGAATAATTATTCTCATTGCTATTTTTATAGCCGTTGTTAAAGCACTTTTCACCCACTGTAGGCATTAGTAACAAATCACAATAGTCACCAATTCCTGTTCCACTTAAATGGGTGTGACTAAATCCAAAAATTACAGAATCTGAATAATGGTATCCTGAACAACCGTCCCAACCTTCAATTCTGGTGTCTGGACTTAATTGAACCATTCCAAAAGGAGATGTTGCACCTGGAAAAGTATGGCCATGGGCCCCAGTTCCTATAAATGGATTAACGTATTTGGCATTCTCGGAAATATTGTTGGTACAACTTATAAAAACAAAACTGAAAACTAATACTTTAAAATATTTCATTTTACTTAATACATGATATTTGGATATTGGACTAATGACTTAAATCTTCTGCATTAGATGTTAAATTAACACCTTGTTTTTTTAATTTTTTATTGACTGTCCAAGCGAAGAAAAATAAATAGGCAAAACAAGCCACACCAACCCAATAAGAGTGTTGAATTCCTAATAAATTATTATTGGCAAGCGCACCTTGTAAAGTAGAAATAAATCCTCCGCCCATAATCATCATAATTAACAAACTTGAGGCTGTATTTGTTTTTTCTTTCAACCCAGCTATCCCAAGAGTAAATATGCAAGGCCATAAGGTACTGCAAAATAAACCTACCGAAATAAAAGCAAATACACTTATAATTCCATTGGCAAAAATACCAACTATTGTTGCTAAAATTCCTACGGCAGAATAAATCATAATCTGATTTACAGGATTTCCTTTACTTAATTTATCTGCAATTATTAATAAAATCACCAAACCAATATATGGAAAGAATTGTTGCATTTCATTTCCAGCGATCCAGTTAACAAAAAGAAAAATTCCGAATGCAACAAAAGGGAGGACAAAACCCAACAAAGATTTTAGTTTATTTGAAATATTAAAAGCTCCGGCGGCAGAAGTCCATCTTCCAATCATTAAACTTGCCCAAAAAAGAGAGACAAAAGGGGCTACACCACTTTCGGCAGTTCCCAATTCTTGTTTCATAAATTCAGGGAGATTACTTGCAGTAGAAACTTCAACACCTACATAAAGAAAGATAGCTATCATTCCTAAAACAACTTGAGGGTACTTTAATGTTTCTAGAATATTTCCATTTGAAGAGTTATTGTTGCCATCGTCATTTAGCCTATCTGGAACCGATGAAAATTTAAAAAAGACAGCGGCTATTAAAAATGCGGCACCAAGAAAAAGGTAGGGAGTTTGAACTGCTTGTAAGTTCAATTCTGTCTCGCCAGACGAAAGGCCTCCAAAAATAGCAAAAGAAACAATAACAGGACCTATTGTTGTTCCAACATTATTAATCCCTCCAGCCAAACTTAGACGCATATTCCCTTTGGATGGATCACCCATTTGAATAGCTAAAGGATTGGCGGCTATTTGTTGCAAAGAAAAACCCAACCCGACAATAAAAAGTCCAGAAATTAAAAGTGGAAATGATTCATTATTGGACGCAGGGATAAATAGAATTGTTCCTAACGCAGAAATTATCAGTCCAAGAGACAATCCATTTCTATAGCCAATTACATTAAGTATATCTTTTTTTAACAAGGAAGAAATTCCAAAATACATAAGGGAACCGACTGTGTAGGCAATATAAAATGCTAAGGATATCAATTGAGATTCAAGTTGACTTAAACTCAAAGCTTTTTTAAATACAGGAATTAATATGTCGTTACTAGCTGCTACGAAACCCCAAAAGAAAAAAATGGAGATTAGGGTGGTAAATGCACCAATATTTACTTTTTTACTCATCTTAATTTATTTTACCTAAAAAAACAATAATTTAATTGAATAACCAGCATAATTTGAATGTAATTCAAAATCAAATCCTATTTTTTTTCATTTGTTTAATTTATATCTGTCTTTATTAAACAATATGATTAATAAATCTTTAATTTGCATTTGGAAAATAATTAAAGCATGCAGAATAATAAAATCATCAAAGGGTTTTCAAAATTATCCAAAGAAGCAAAAATTAAATGGATAACAAAAGAATACTTAAATGATGAAAAAGAATATGTAAATCTTCTTAAAAGCTATTGGCATGAAGATCCGAAAGTTCAAAAAATTCACGACGAATTTATTGAAAACACTATTACCAACTTTTATATTCCCTTTGGAATCGCTCCTAACTTTTTAATCAATGATAAAGTTTACTGTGTTCCAATGGCAATTGAAGAAAGTTCAGTGGTTGCAGCAGCTTCAAAAAATGCATCTTTTTGGATGGAAAGAGGAGGTTTTAAATCTACGGTAATTTCTACTACCAAAATAGGTCATGTTCATTTCGCATGGTATGGAGAATACGAAGTTTTAAAAAACTTTATCAACTCAATTAAGCAAAAGTTCTTTGATGAGACCAATCAGATTACTAAAAACATGAATGAAAGAGGTGGTGGAATTTTAGAGATTGTGTTGATTAATAGAGCAGATTTAGAACCAAATTATTATCAGTTGCAAGCAAAATTTGAAACTTGTGATGCAATGGGTGCTAACTTTATAAATAGTTTACTAGAAAAATTCTCAAAGATTCTAAAGAGAGAAATTGAGAGTAGTAATCTTAGTGATAATGATAAGAAAATAGTCATAATAATGTGTATTCTTAGCAATTACACTCCTGAATGCATTGTAAGATGTGAAGTTAATTGTGGAATTGAGGAATTATCTAATAATCCCAATATAAATAACGAAGAATTTGCTAAGAAATTTGAACAAGCTATTCACGTTGCCAATATTGAACCTTACAGAGCAACCACTCACAACAAAGGAATATTTAATGGTATTGATGCAGTGGTTATAGCAACTGGAAATGATTTTAGAGCTGTTGAAGCTTGTGGTCACACCTATGCTTCTAAGTCTGGACAGTATAAAAGCTTAAGTAATGTTGAAATTAAAGACGGTAAATTTCGCTTTTGGATAGATCTTCCTATATCTGTTGGAACTGTTGGGGGATTAACCACACTTCATCCAATGGTTCGATTTTCCTACAAATTATTAGGAAATCCCAATTCAAAAAACTTGATGGAAATTATTGCAGCTGTTGGACTTGCTCAAAATTTTGGTGCAATTAGATCATTGGTAACTACAGGCATTCAAAAAGGACATATGAAAATGCATTTATTAAATATTTTGAATCAACTCGGTGCAGACAAAAATGAAGTAGAAAAAACTAAAGATTATTTCAAAGACAAAGTGGTAGAACATAGTGCAGTGGTCAACTATTTCAAAGAATTAAGAAATATCGCCAACTAAAAATTAATTTGCATTGAAATCTTTCCACTCTAACGGCAAACTTTTAATTTCAGGGGAATATCTTGTTATTGATGGTGCTTTATCTCTTGCCCTGCCTTGCAAGTATGGACAGTCTTTAAACTTCACTAAAGAATCTAATGGAACTTTAGAATGGATTAGTAAAGACGTGAATGATACTATTTGGTTTACTGCTTATTTTGAAGCTAAAACACTTAAAGTATTGAAAACCAGTAATTATAATACCGTTAAATGGATTAAAAAAATCCTAGAATTCTGTAATAAAAACTCACTTAAAAATAAAAATTTACAAGGGAAAATTGAATGTAAATTAGAGTTTCCAAATAATTGGGGACTGGGTTCAAGCTCTACTCTTTTAAACAACTTGGCTAGTTTATATGAAATTAATCCATATGACTTACATTTTTCTACTACCAACGGCAGTGGATATGATATTGCTTGTGCTGGAAGTAATAGTGCCTTAATTTACCAAGTTTTAGAAAATATTCCCGATGTGAAAAAGATTCACTGGTCTCCTATTTTTAAAGATGAAATACTATTTATATTCTTAAAAAAGAAACAAAAAAGCAATTTAGAAGTAAAAAGATTTAGAGAATTAAGAAAAGACCCTGATTTGATTAACAGAATATCTAGTATTACTAAAGAAATCATTCAATCCAAAACTATTGAAGAATTTGAGTGTTTTTTAGATGAGCACGAAGCAATTACTGGTCAACATATTCAAAGTGAGACTGTAAAAAGTAGATATTTTTCTGACTATGAAGGATCTGTCAAATCATTAGGTGCCTGGGGCGGAGACTTTGTACTTGCTACAAGAAAAAATAAGAACTACTTTTTCAAAAAAGGATTTGATACTATACTATCTTATTCAGAAATAATTAAAGAATCCACATTTAAAACTGTTTTTTGATATTAGACCAATTTATATACAAGCCCATTCATTCACTCCCAGAATTAGGTGAAATTTCAGCAAAAAGCCCATCCAATATTGCACTTGTTAAATATTGGGGGAAAAAACCTATTCAAATCCCAACCAACCCTTCTATTAGTTTTACTTTAACTAACTGTTTTACTAAAACTACTATTTCTTTTAAGAAATCTAAAAAATTCACCTTTAATTTCACTGTTAAAGGTGTAGAAAAACCTTCTTTTGTTCCTAAGATAGAATCTTTTTTAGAAAGAATTAAAGATTGGTGTCCCTATATTTTTTCATATCAAATAGAAATAGATACTGAAAATACCTTTCCTCACAGTAGTGGAATTGCTTCTTCTGCATCTGGCTTTAGCGCACTAGCTCTAGCTATAGTTGAATTGGAACAAAAAATAACTGGAATTTCAAATGAAAATAAATATTTAAAAGCATCTTTCTTAAGTAGATTAGGTTCTGGAAGTGCTAGTAGATCGTTGTATGGCCCAGCTGCTATTTGGGGTCAACACAAAAATATTCCCTCAACTAGTGACCAATATGCTATTGCTTTCCACGATTTACACAGGAATTTTAAAAATTACCAGGATACCATTTTATTAATTGATAAGGGAACTAAAAAAGTCAGTTCTACTGTAGGTCATGAATTAATGCACAACCATCCTTTTTCAAAAGAAAGATTTTTACAAGCTAATAGTAATCTGGAAAGTATGATTAATGTTCTAAAAAGTGGGGATTTAGACGAGTTTATTTCGATTTCTGAAAGCGAGGCCCTGACTCTTCACGCTATGATGATGACTTCAAACCCATATTTCATATTAATGAAGCAAGGAACACTAGCGGCTATTGAAAAAATATGGTCTTTTAGAGGCGACACAAAAATTCCATTAAGTTTCACTTTGGATGCTGGAGCTAATGTACATCTTCTTTATCCAAGGGTTTATAAACAACAGGTTCTTGATTTTATAGGTAGTGAATTAATTGTTTTTTGTCAAAATCAGCATTATATTAGCGATGAAGTTGGAAGTGGGGCAAATATTATAAGTGCAAGCTATGCTTAAAGATTCTTTGTACTACGGTAAAATCCTTCTCTTTGGTGAGTATGGAATAATTGAAAACTCAATGGGTCTTTCTATACCCTATTCAGACTACAATGGAAAGTTTTTAATTTCTAAAGAAAATAATCCAAAATCTAGAAAATCTAATCGACAACTAAATAGTTTTTATCAGAATTTAGTAGAACTTCAAGCCTCAAATTCATTGCCTTGTTCTTTAGATCTTAAAGCATTTGAAAAAGACTTAAAAAAAAATATTTATTTCGATTCTTCCATTCCTCAGGGATTTGGTATTGGGAGTTCTGGAGCTATCGTAGCAGCTACTTATGATAGATATTGTAATAAAAACAAAATAGATTCAGCTAAAGAAATCCAAAATGAATCTATAATAAAACTAAAATCAATATTTAGCAAACTAGAAAGCTTTTACCACGGAACTAGCTCTGGGTTAGATCCTCTAATTTGTTATTTGAATCTTCCTATTTTAATCAAATCAAAAACAGATTTAGGAACAGTTGGTATTCCCGATTCAAACAACGGAAAGGGTGCTGTGTTTTTATTAAATACAGGTGAAGTTGGAAATACTCAGCCACTAGTACAGCATTTTTTAGAAAGATGTAAAGAAGAAGGTTTTAGAAAAATGCTTAAAAACAAGTTTAAAAAATACAATGATGCAAGTATTGATGCTTTCTTAAAAAATGAAGGGAAATCACTGCTTAAAAATGTAAAATCTCTTTCTAAGGTTTTATATGAAAATTTTCAACCTATGATTCCAAAACTCTACAGGCGTTTATGGAAAGAAGGAATCGACACTAATTCTTATTATCTGAAACTTTGTGGCTCTGGAGGTGGTGGATACATTTTAGGATTCACTAAGGACTTTCAAGAGGCACAAGCTAAACTTAGTAGCTACCAACTTGATGTTATCCACAGATTCTAGCAATAAATCCTTTAAAAATTCCAACTCAATTATCGTTAAAGTATTGGCAATTTTCTCAATTGCAAGATGGTATAATATATTTCTAATTACAATAAGCTTATACGCAATTCAAATATTCATATTTGAAAATTCTATTCGTTTCTTATTTTCATCCAGTGGCATAGATTTACATTTATATGTGCTTTCAATTGACTTAATTGTTATTGGTGGATATTTAATCAATGCGTTTTACGATTTTGAAAAAGATATGATTAACCAACCGGAAAAAACTTACTTTGACAGACTAGTTAGTAAAAGAAGCTGTCTCAATATTTATATATTGTGTAATGTTTTTGGACTATTAATTGCTTATTTAATTTCTAATAAAATTTTACTATTCTCGGCTATATTAATTTTAGTATTATGGATATACTCTCATAAACTAAGAAAGAAAGTTTTACTTGGTGAAATAAGCGCCTCCTTATTACTTATAAGTTTGTTTTTAGGTGTAGGTATTCTAAATCATAAATTTGATCTTACACTTGCAATTTTTAGTACTTATATTTTCACTATTGATTTAACGAGAGAAATCGTAAAAAAAATGATTTCCTTAAAGGGCGATTTAATTGTTGGAGAAAAAAGTATTCCTATTTATTTTGGAATTAAAAATTGTAAATACATCATATTTTTTTTAATGATTAGTTCTATGGTTGCTATCTTGACTCTTCTTCCGATTATCATTTATAAACCTTTTTCCTACTATTTCATTGTTGCTTTTTTAATTATTTCGATAAGTATATATTTACTTCATTTTGCTAAATTTAAAAACCAATACGAAAGAATTAATAGTATTTATAAACTACTTCTTGGTTTAGCTATTATTTCAATTACTTTATACTAATTATTTATGAGAATATACTACTTCATTGTTTTAATTACTTTTGCCAACTGTGAATCAAAAATGAAAATGAAAAACAACTCACCTATTTGCAAGAAAGAGCCTAAAGTTATGTCCATTCATAACCAAGAAAGAACAGACGATTATTATTGGCTAAACAATCGTGAGAATCCAGATGTAATAGATCATTTAAATCAGGAGAACGATTATACAGATTCTCAGATGAAGAATACTGAAGATTTTCAAAAAACTCTTTTTAACGAATTAAAATCAAGAATTAAAGAAGAAGACCAAAGCGTTCCTTATTTATTCAACGGTTATTACTACTGGAGCAGGTACGAAAAAGGTTATGAGCATCCGCTATATTTAAGAAGAAAAGAAAATTCTGAAAAAGAAGAAATTATTTTAAATGGCCAGAAAATGTCTAAAGACTACGAATTTTTCAACATTGGAGATTATGATGTTTCCAAGGATAACAATATAATGGCCTATAGTTTAGACACACTTTCGAGAAGAATTTACCAAATAAAAATAAAGAATTTAGTTTCGGATGAATTATATCCTGAAACTTTAGAAAACACTACTGGTTCTATTGTATTTGCTAATGATAATCAAACCATTTTCTACGGTAAAAAAGACCCAACCACACTTAGATCATTTCAAATATATGCCCATAAATTAGGAACTAATCAATCAGAGGATACTTTAATTTTTGAAGAAAAGGACGAAACATTTTCTTGTTATGCTTACAAGTCTAAATCTATGGAATATATCGTTATAAATTCTTCCAGTACATTAAGCGATGAATATAGGCTTATACCTGCAAATGATCCGCTAAAAAAACCTGAAATTTTTCAAAAAAGAGAAAGAGGATTAGAGTACAATATTTACCACCATCAAGATAAATTTTATATACTAACTAATAAAAACCACCATAATTTTAGTGTAGAGACATGCAGTAAAGACAGTACTGGAAAAGAAAATTGGAAAGAATTTATTTCGGGTAGAGATGATGTTTTAATTGAAGGATTGGATGTATTTGACCAATACTTAGTGGTTTCAGAAAGACAACAAGGTCTAATCCAGTTATGTGTAATGAATTTTAAAAACGATTCTATGGACTACATTCCATTTAACGAACCTACTTATGTTGTTGGAACAAATTCAAATTTAGTAATGAATACTGAAGTTTTAAGATATTCTTACAATTCTATGGTAAATCCTGGAACTATGTTTGAGTACAATATGGAAACTAAAGAAAGTAAAATATTAAAAGAAAAAGAGTTAGTTGGAGGATATGACAAAAACAAATATGCTTCAGAAAGAGTTTGGGCAGAGGGTAGAGATGGAACTAAGATTCCTATGTCCATAGTTTATAAAAAAGGGATGATGAAAGATGGTCAAAACCCTACACTTTTATATGCTTACGGTTCCTATGGATATAGCATAGATCCTACATTCAGCTCCAATAGATTAACCTTGCTTAATCGAGGATTTATTTTTGTTATTGCCCATATTAGAGGTGGAGAAGACATGGGAAGAAAGTGGTATGAAAATGGAAAGCTATTAAAAAAGAAAAATACATTTTATGATTTTATTGACTGTGGCAAACACTTGATAGAAAATAACTTTTGTAGTTCTGAAAACTTGTATGCAGCTGGTGGAAGTGCTGGAGGTTTATTGATGGGGGCGGTTATCAATATGTCACCAACTTTATTTAATGGGGTAATTGCACATGTCCCATTTGTAGATGTGGTAACAACTATGTTAGACGAGACTATTCCTTTGACTACAGGAGAATATGATGAATGGGGAAATCCAAACGAACTAGAATATTATAATTATATGTTGAGTTATTCACCTTATGATAATATTCAGCAAATGAATTATCCCAACCTTTTAGTGACAACTGGGTTGCACGATTCTCAAGTACAGTATTGGGAGCCTGCAAAATGGGTAGCAAAATTAAGAGAACTAAAAACCGATGATAACCTTCTAATTTTAAAAACCAATATGAAGGCTGGACATGGAGGCTCAAGTGGAAGGTTTGAATATCTTAAGGAAATAGCTTTAGATTATGCATTTCTATTTAAATTGGAGGGAATTACTGAATAAGTAAACTTATTTCGCTAGCAATTTCCTCAGGGGTTTTAAAGTCTGTAGTCACTACAAAATCAGCTTCACGATAAATAGGTTCTCGTTGTTTAAGTAAATTCTCAAAAGAAATAGCATCTTGAAACATTGGTCTTGAGAAATTATTTTTAATTCTATTATTTAACAACTCAACTATGGAGGTTTTTAAATAAACCACTTGGCCAACATCTTTTAATTTATCAATATTTTTATTGTAAATAGGAAATCCACCTCCAGTAGAATAAACACATGTTTTGTTCTCAAATTGATTAATTATATCCCTTTCTATATTTCGAAAATAACTTTCACCACTTTCCTTAAAAATAGATTCGATAGTTCTGTTTTCTTTCTTTTCTATTAACTGATCTGTATCAAAAAATTGGTAATTAAGCGCTTTAGCAAGATAACTACCAACTGTAGATTTTCCTGCTCCCATCATTCCAATTAGAAATACTGAAGATTTGGACACTATAATTACTTTTTGTTGAAAATTTTCAAATAATTGATTACGTGCTTAACATATTGAAAGTAATCCTTTGGATCTGTTTCAATCATTAAATCGTAAAAGGGTTTCTTTTCTTCTGAAAAACTACCAACTTTAAATGGAGAATTAGACATGTGCAATATAAATCTAAGCGGAATATTCTTGATTTCTGTTAGGTCTAGAAGAATATCAAACCTTTCGGAAATAAAATTTTTAACTACTACTTTTTTAGCGAAGGCATGGTAATTAAGGTCATAAATTGTAAAAAAATCTAGACCCAACCTACTCTTTAAAAATTCAGGATCGTCTTTTAAGGGATAATAGGCCAGAATTTTAATATTAGGAATTTTAAATTCATCCTTTATCATTTTTATTATTTTGACTACCGATTCGTAATCAGACTCGTTTTTAATTACGCAAATCATACCCATTGATTTTACGTCTTCTATGTTACAAGAGCTTACCTGTCTTAGATTTTCTTTTTTAAGTAATCTTTGCAGAAACTTTTCGCCTAAAAGAAATTTGATTTTTAAAAATGTAAACTTCATTAATTATAAACTTACAAAAAGCCTTTAAAATAACTCTCCTTGTTGGTGATGTTTTGATTCTTCGTCTGGTTTTTCTTCATTAATTAAGTTAAGAAACTCATTTTCGTTCAAAATAGAGACCTTAAACTTTTCAGCTTTTTCAAGTTTGGATGGCCCCATATTTTCTCCTGCTATTAGGATATCTGTACTTTTACTTACCGAGCTTGAGTTTTTTCCTCCATTAATTTCAATAGTTTTTTTCAGTTCATCTCTAGAAATGTTTTTAAAAGTACCAGAAATAACAATTTTCTTATTTTCTAAAATGGTAGATTTTAAAATATTTTCAGAAATATCAGAAGTCATATTAAGTCCATTTTCAAGGAGTAAATCAATTATTTTATTATTATAATCCACAGAAAAATATTGCACAATAGATTCTGCTATTTTGTCTCCCACTTCTTCTATGCTACATAGTTCTTCAAAATTTGAAGAACGCAATTGGTTGATGTCTTTAAAATAAGAGGTTAATTTCTTAGCAACTGTTTCTCCAACATATCTTATTCCGAGACCAAAAAGTACTTTGTGAAAAGGTGCAGACTTACTTTGTTGGATTCCGTTAATAATATTTTCAGCAGATTTTTCTGCCATTCTTTCTAAAGGGAGCAAGTCTTGTTTTTTAAGAGCAAAAAGATCTGCAACATTTTCAATTAGCTTTTCATTATACAATTGTTCTATGGTTTCTTGTCCAATACCATCTATATTCAACTGCTTCCTTCCTATAAAATGAATTATCTTTCCTTTAATTTGTGGAGGACAAAGATTGGAATTCAAACAATAGTGATGGGCTTCTCCTTCATCTCTGACAAGTTCAGATGCACATTCTGGACATTTTGAAGAAAATACAAATTTACTACTATTGGCATTTCTTTTCGAATGATCAACCCCTGTAATTTTAGGAATTATTTCTCCTCCCTTTTCTACAAATACAGAATCGTTAATTCTTAGGTCTAGCTTTTCTATTTGATCTGCATTATGGACGCTTGCTCTTTTAACAATAGTTCCACTAATTTCTACAGCCTTTAAATTAGCAACTGGCGTAATTGCTCCTGTTCTACCTACTTGGTAAACTATATCTTCCAAAACAGTAGAAACCTGGACTGCTTTGTATTTGTAGGCAATTGCCCATCTTGGAGATTTGGAAGTATTTCCAATTTCTTTTTGAATATCTATTTCATTAACTTTTATAACAATTCCGTCAATTTCAAAGGGAAGATCTTCTTTTCTTTCTTTCCAGTAATTAATGAAATTCATTATCCCGCTAACATCGTTTACTTGCTCAACATACTTGTCTTCAATAGATGGTATTTTAAAGCCAAACTGAGCTAAATAATTGTATTGTATAAAGAGACTGTTTATCTTATGGTTGTCTAAGTATACTGCATAGATAAAACAATCTAATTTTCTTTTTGCAACAATGGAAGAGTCTTGTAGTTTTAGAGTACCAGAAGCCGAATTTCTAGGATTTGAAAAAAGAGCAAGTCCTTGATTTTCTCTACTTTGATTTAGTTGCTTAAATACAGATTTAGAATACATTATTTCGCCTCTAACTTCTAAGTTTTCTGGATAATCTCCTGAAAGAACTAATGGAATAGAAGAAATGGTTCTTACATTGTTGGTTACATCTTCGCCTTGAGTTCCATCTCCTCTTGTAATAGCTTTTAGAAGATTGCCATTTTTATAAATTATACTTATTGCAACTCCATCGTACTTTAGTTCGCAAATATAAGTTAGTGGAACATCAATAATCTTTTTAACTCTTTGGTCAAAATCTGCAATATCATCTTTGGAATAACTATTAGAAAGTGATAACATTGGATACTTATGGTGAACTGTTTCAAAAGACTTAGTAATGTCACCACCTACTCTTTTAGTTGGTGAATTGGCATCGTATAGTTCCGGATATTTAATTTCCAATTCCTCTAGTTCTTTTAAAAGCTTATCAAATTCATAATCAGAGACTACAGAAATACTATGAATATAGTACTGTGTATTGTAAGAGTGGATTAGTTCTCTTAACTCTACAATTCTATCAATATCTATTTTACTCATTTTTAGTTGCTACAACAAACCTTTTTTTGCCTTGAAAATCTTTATGAACAGTGGTTTTGAAATATTTTTTAATAGATAATAAATTTACAACATCGTTGGCAAAATCCTCATGAATTTCAAAGTAAATTTTACCATTTTTTTTCAAATGATTGTTTGCGAAATCTGAAATTATTTGATAGTATTTGAGTGGTTCTTCATTTTCTACAAAAAGTGCTTGTGATGGCTCGTTTTGAACAACATTGGGATGCATATGTTTTTTATTTGAAATAGGGATGTAAGGAGGATTGCTTACTATCACATCCCAAGATTTTTCTTCATTTTTATAATCCAATATATCTTTAGTTATGAAATCTACTTCAACTTTGTTTAGTACAGCATTGGCTTTAGCGGTTCTAATAGCGTCTTTTGAAATATCTACCGCAGTACAGTTGGTATTAGGAAGTGTTTTTTTTAAAGCTATAATTATACATCCCGAGCCAGTTCCAACATCTAATATTTCTTTTAAAGAATCTTGCTTATGGTTATTTAAAATTAAATAAACTAGTTCCTCAGTTTCTGGTCTTGGAATTAATACTTTAGGATTAACTTTTATTAATAAATCGCAAAAATTTGCTTGTCCAGTTATATATTGAACAGGTATATTTTTGGATAATTTTTCTAAAGAGTTTTCAAAAAAAGAAACTTCCTTTGGGCTAAGCTTTTGATTTTTATTTAATAAATAGTCTACTCTTTCCCACTTCTTTTTAAAAAAAAGCAACTCAAAAAATATATTTTCTATTTCTCTAGAAGGTAAATTCTCCTTAAGTGAATCTAAAAATATTTCTTTGCGTTGATTAAAGTTTTCCATGTAGAAAAGCAAAATGTTAAATTTTCAAAACATTCAATGCACGCATTCAATGTTTTTGTATATTACATTGTAAAATTATAGTATAAAAAACAATGAGCATCAAAGGTGGAGATTTTATAACCAAAAAAACTGAATACTCAGCAGTTTTTATTCCTGAAGAATGGAATGAAGAAGAAAAAATGTTAAAACAAATGATTCATGATTTTCTCGATAAGGAACTTCATGTATTAGAAAGCGAACCAGAGGCATCTAAAGATCTTCCTCAAATTGTTGAAATGTTGGACAAAGCAGCTGAGTTAGGTCTTTGTGGAATTGCTATTGAAGAAAAATATGGTGGGTCTGACTTAAGTTTCAACGCTGGTTTGCTCTATATGGAAGCATTTGCCTATGGTTTTTCTTTTGCTACTACTATAGGCACCCACGTTTCCATTGGATCGTTGCCCATCGTCTATTATGGAAATGAACAACAGAAAGAAAAATATTTACCCAAAATTGCGACAGCAGAGATTAAAACTGCTTATGCACTTACAGAGCCTTCTGCAGGTTCAGATGCAAACTCTGGAAAAACAAAAGCTACTATAGACACCAAGAATAATTGTTATTTGATTAATGGCCAAAAAATGTGGATCACCAATTCTGGTTTTGCAGAAATTTTTATTGTTTTTGCCAAAATTGAAGACGATGAAAAACTTTCTGCTTTTATTATTGAAAAATCTTTTGGTGGGATTACTTTGGGTGAAGAAGAAAAAAAATTAGGCATAAAAGGATCCTCTACTAGACAAGTTTATTTTGAGAACTGCCCTGTGCCAATGGAAAATCTTTTAGGCAAAAGAAACGATGGGTTTAAAATTGCACTTAACATACTTAACTCTGGTAGAATTAAGC
>Ga0233444_10002088_pt1 | contig 21456 bp, 16 predicted proteins | sample SI_124_October20_6_FD_182792 | JGI IMG/M metagenome (GOLD analysis project Ga0233444, IMG submission 182792) | Seawater microbial communities from Saanich Inlet, British Columbia, Canada - SI_124_October2016_10_MG | ecosystem: Environmental > Aquatic > Marine > Inlet | place: Canada: British... | reverse complement strand
TGAATATACAATAGTTTGGATCTCTTCAGGCTTTAAAGACTGATCAATTTCTTTTAATTTTAGAACTAAATTTTTTAATGCTTTTTTTTCTTCAGAATTTGGTTTTTTAAATTTTTTGTTTGGCTCAACTTTATCTTTAAAATAATTGATAGCATACTCAGTTAATCCATCTAAAATGGGATATTGACTTGGTTTTATTTCTTTATGAAATTTATTTATAAATTTCCATAAAATTTCTTTATTGTCTGCATTACTTGATCCAACTAAATTTAATAGCATTGAAAAAGGCATTACTATTTTTTCTTTAGGTGGTCTACCGTTGTGAACATGCCATGCTGGATTTAAAATTTGATCTTTATCTTTTTGATCAGGGAACTTTTCTATGTAAGATAAATATTCATCAACCGTTTTTGGAACTACTTCTGAATAAAGTTTTTTTGCTCTTTTTGGATTTGGATACATATAAAGCGATAAACTCTCTGGTGATGCGTATCTAAGCCATTGCTCAATTGAAATTCCATTCCCTTTTGATTTTGATATTTTTTCACCTTTCTCGTCTAAAAATAATTCGTAAGCAAATCCATTGGGAGGGGTTTTACCTAATGCCCTGCAAATTTTATTAGATAGTATCGCGCTTTCGGTTAAATCTTTACCGTACATTTCAAAGTCAACATCAAAGGTAAACCATCTCATTGCCCAGTCAACTTTCCATTGTAATTTACAATTTCCATCTAAAATGTTTGTTTCTATTTTTTTACCCACATTATCAAACACCACTTTGCCTGTTATTTTATCCATTTCAATTAATGGGATCTCTAAAACTTTCCCAGTATTTGGGCATATGGGTAAAAAAGGACAGTAGGTTTTTCTACGTTCTTCTCTAAGGGTTGGAAGAATTATATTCATAATATCCTCATATTTTTCTAAAACTCGCAATAATGATTTATTGAAAACTCCACTTTTGTAATTTTCAGTAGAGCTTTTAAAGATAAATTTAAAATTAAATTTGTTAAGAAATTTTTTAAGCATCTCATTGTTATGCTCACCGAAACTATTAAATTTATTAAATGGGTCGGGTATAGCGGTTAGAGGTCTTCCTAAATTATCTTTTAAAACTTTATCATTTGGTATATTTTCAGGAACTTTTCTTAATCCGTCCATATCATCAGAAAACGTAATTAATTCATGATTGGTTTTTTGTATATGATTAAGTGCATTGATCATCATTGTTGTTCTAGCTACTTCCCCAAATGTACCTATATGCGGTAAGCCACTTGGTCCATAACCTGTTTGAAAAGTTATCTTATCCTTCTTGCTAATTATCTCCTTTCTATCTTTAAGAAGTTTTCTTACTTCTACAAAAGGCCAAGAGGAGGTTGATTGTATTAAGTCTTTATTAAGCATAGTAATGGTTTATTAAATTTTATGTGTAAAATACAGATATAATAGCATGATATTAAGTTGAATTTTGAATCAATTTTAATAATCTCACTTTTTATGACTACTAACAAAACAGTCTTTTTTTTAATTGGTGTATTGTTGATTGTACTTGGCACATCAATGCTAGCTCCATATTTCATTCAAGTTATGTATGAAGAAAATAGCCACAGTTTCATTTCCTCTTCTTTTGTCACGATTTTTATTGGAATATTATTTGTTTTAGCTAATTTAGAAAAAGAATTTAAATTAAACTTAAGACAAACATTTTTATTCTCTACTCTTGCATGGTTAATGGTTGCTATTTTTGGCAGTTTACCTTTTTTACTATCTGCAAATGAATTTACTATTAGTGAGGCTTTTTTTGAAAGTATGTCAGGAATTACTACAACAGGTGCAACAATAATATCCGATTTAGATAATAGTCCCAAAAGTATTCTATTATGGAGGGCAATTATGCAATGGCTAGGAGGGATTGGAATAGTAGTAATGGCGATTACAATTTTACCCCTACTAAAAGTCGGAGGTATGCAACTATTTAAAATGGAAGGACCAGACTCAACTGAAAAAATCTTACCGCGTACAATTGAGGTTGCGGCTATTATAATTTCTACTTACTTAGCGTTGACCTTTTTTTGTGGGTTATTTTATTGGTTATTTGGAATGACAATTTTTGATAGCGTTTGTCATGCAATGACTACTATCGCTACTGGGGGCTTTTCAACGCATAATGACTCTATAGGCTTTTTTAAAAATTCCAACATTGAAATTATTGCAAGTTTATTCATAATTCTAGGAAGCATACCTTTCATTTCATATTTAAAATTTTCTCAAGGAAATAGAAAAATTTTTTTTAGAGACGTTCAAATAAAGGGGTTAATTTATTTGTTAGCTATCTCAACAGCAATAATGTTTCTGTATTTATTATTCATCAACTTTGAAAGTAGTTTGATAGATAAAGTTAGAATTTCATCTTTCAATGTAATTTCGATATTATCTGGAACTGGATATGTGACTGATGATTTTGGGTTGTGGGGAAAATTTTCTTTAATTTTCTTCTTATTTTTAATGTTTATTGGAGGGTGCGCGGGGTCAACGGCATGTGGAATTAAAATTTTTAGACTACAAATGTTATTAATTTTTTTGAAAGATCAAGTAAAAAAACTTGTTTACCCAAATAGTGTAATAATAACAAAGTACAACAATCAGAAAATATCAGATGATTTTATAAAATCTGTAATTATATTTATTTTTACTTTTTTGTTTATTTTTTTAATAATAGCAATGCTGTTATCAATATCTGGTTTAGATTTTATTACCTCAATTTCTGGAGCTGCAAGCTCAATATCAAATGTTGGCCCTGGTCTAGGGGACATGATTGGTCCTAATGGAAACTATAAAGCTCTACCAGATTTATCTAAATGGATTTTAACAGCTGGAATGTTGCTTGGAAGATTGGAACTATTTGCTGTTTTAGTTCTTTTTTTTCCTTCTTTTTGGAGAAATTAAACTATGGAAATATATAAAAAACAAACCTTATCAGAAACTTTCTCCGTATATATTGATCGAAGAATGATCAAAATTTTATTACTTGGATCTATAAGTGGTTTTCCTTGGGTTATTATTGGAAGCAGTTTAAGTCTTTGGCTAAAAGAAGACGGATTAAGTCGTAGCACAATTGGTTGGGCGGGGTTAATATTTGCTGTGTACGCCTTTAACTATTTATGGGCTCCAATTATAGACAGAGTAAGAATTCCTTGGCTTACAAATAGAATAGGACACAGACGTGGGTGGATAGTCTTAATGCAAGCTATTATTTTAATTTGTTTGATCTGTTGGAGTGTAATAAATCCTACAGCAAATTTAGGTCTTATAATAAGTATAGGTTTAATTATTGCGATTGCATCTGCCACTCAAGACATAACTGTTGATGCATTAAGAATTGAACAAATTGGTGAGAACGAAGGAAAATCAATGCAAGCCGGTGCTGCAATGGCAGTAGTCGGATGGTGGACTGGATATAAGCTAGGTGGCGTAGTCGCCCTTAACTCTGCAGAACTTTTTCAAAAAATTGGATTTGAAAATTATTGGCAAATGACCTTCTTAATCTTAGGTATTTTAATAGTAGCTTGCAATATTGGGCTCATGTTTGTTAATGAAACTCAAAACACTTCTAGGATATCTTCTCAACAACAAACAGAAAAATTAATTCAGCAAAAGTTAGGTTCTTCAAATATATTTACAAAAGCTGCTGCATGGATAACAGGAACTGTTATTGGGCCGGTAGCGAGTTTTTTTAAAAGAAATGGTTTTAATATTGCGATAGCAATACTAGCATTTATTTTTCTTTTTAAAATCGGTGAAGCTTTTTTGGGAAGAATGTCGGTTATTTTTTACAAAGAGATTGGATTTACTAAATCAGATATTGCTCTTTATTCTAAAGGTCTGGGGTGGGTTACAACTGTAATTTTTACTCTTCTTGGAGGGCTGTTCGCAATTAGATCTGGCGTAATTAAAGCTATGTTTGTTTCCGGAATATTAATGGCCGTCACAAATTTACTATTCTCAGTATTAGCTTGGTCAGGAAAGTCTGAATTATTATTTGCTGTTGCAGTTATATTTGATGATATGGCAGCAGCATTTGCCACAGTTGCTTTTGTAGCATTTATTTCAATGCTTGTTGATAGAAATTATACTGCTACTCAATATGCTTTGCTTGCTTCAATTGGAACTGCTGGAAGAACAACTCTAGCTGCATCCTCTGGTGCTTTGGTTGATTGGTTAAATGGAGATTGGGGGATATTTTTTATCATAACCGCTATAATGGTAATTCCTTCATTAATATTTCTTTACATCATCAAAGATAAACTAAGATTAAATGATTAAATGATTAAATATTTTACTAACACTTTTTCTACTGTTAATCTTTATAAAAAACCATCAACTAAGTCTGAAGTAGTTACTCAAATGATATATGGAGAAAGTTTTTCTATTTCTCAAAAAAAAAACAAATGGCTTAAAATTAAAATTAAAGAAGATAATTACAAAGGTTACATTCGAAATAAAAATTATTCAGAATATTTAAAATCAACACACAAGATTAACAAATTAAATGCAAAAATTTATAAATTTTCTAATAAACAAGTAAAAATTAATGAATTAACATTTGGTTCACAAATAAAGGTTATAAATAAAAAATTTAAATTTTATGAATTTGCTAAAGGATGGATAAATAAAGATGATGTATCTGCAATTTCTGTTAAAGAAAAAAATTATTTTAAAAAAATTAATATTTTTAAAAATATAAGATATAAATGGGGAGGAAAGTCTTTTAAAGGAATTGATTGTTCAGCTTTAGTTCAAGTTTGTTTAAATTTTAATAACATTTTCTGCCCTAGGGATGCCAGAGATCAAGTTAAATATTTTAAAAAAAATATTAAGCTAAATAAAATTAAAAAAAATGATATTATTTATTGGAAGGGTCATGTCGCTGTAGCCTTAAACAACAAAAAATTGATTCATGCTTATGGGCCAATGAAAAAAACTGTAATTATGGGTATTCACCAAACAATAAGAAGAATAAACGAAACTGCTAACTTGAAAGTGATTGGAATTAAAAGGCTATAAAAGACAAGAGGTAGTTTCAGTCTCCCTCCACTACCTCTTAATTTGTTTATACAAGATTCGTTAATTTAAACTAAGACTCTTTTAAGTTGCATGTGGATATTAAAGATAAGTTTACTTTAATATTTTTCTATATGCAAAAATTACAGCAAAAACTATAATCAACGCAGCAACCCCTTGTTCTCCAAGAGCATTGAGTAAATTAATTAAATTTTTAGTAACTTGTGATCCAAAAAAAGCAACATTTGGCCCAAATACTATTTCAGCAATTACTGAAACTGCTAGCAATACAACTCCTAGTTCTAAAAATTTATTTAAGTATTTTGTTAGTGTTGAAATCCAATTAAGCATTATTTTTCCTTTGTTAGTCGTCCTAATTATATGCTTAGGACGACTAGATAAAAAGCTAATTCAATTTGAGGGAAATAGCTTTAATTAATTGTTACTTGAACAAGTTTAGAATGATGATAGCTGCAATTAATCCAACTATTCCGGCATCACCTAAAGATTGTACTAAACTAATAATGTTTCCTGCTATTTCACCAACAAATGGAACATTTCCACCTAGTAAGCTTACAGCAATACCTAACGCAAGTAATGAAACCACTACTTTTGTTAAGCTATCAAACATTGAAGTTAATCCTGAGATTGCTTTCATGTTTTCCCCCTTATTTATTAATAAAAATCGAAGCGAATCAGATTCGTTTCGAATTACGTACTTTTATCACCCAAACAATCTGTAAGCAGTAAAAAAGGCACATATAGACTCATAATGGTCAATTTTATCAACATTTAGTGGTATTAAGTGCCCATTATGAGTCATTGCGGTTGGCGGAGAGAAAGGGATTCGAACCCTTGAAACGGTTTCCCGTTTACACGCTTTCCAAGCGTGCGCCTTCAACCACTCGGCCACCTCTCCTATTTAAAATCATCAATGGCTTTAACGAATTTTTCTATAAATTCTTTATTCGTTGGAAGTTTATTTTTTTTCATATCTTTTTGAATTCTCTTATAATTTTTTTTAATATGATTAAGTGTACCAAAAAAATTAATAAAATTTCTTTTTGCAACAAAGATACCTTTTTTATCTCCAATAACATGTTTAATATCTTCAAAAATTACAACTGGTCTTCTTCTAGCTAATGCTTCTAGCAAAACCATAGGGTGACCTTCAGTAAATGATGGTAAAATAAAAATATTATGATCATCATAACACTTTATTAATTTGGATTTATTATTTTGATTAGGTAAAATTTTTAAATTGCTTTGATTTAAATTGTAAGATAATCCTTTTTCAGCTCCTACGATTGATAAAGAAATATCTCTTTTATTTTTAATTAAATTTGCTAAAAAAAAAATTCCTTTTTCTATTCTTATTCTACCAACATATAATAATTTAAAACTTTTAATTTCTAAATTTTTTGGTTTTCTTAACCAAATCGAGTCAAGTTGAGAGGGGTAAATAATTGTTCCTTTTTTTCCCTTAAGAATATATTCTCTGCAACTTATTAAATTAGAAATTGAAGTCACAATGGCAAACATAAAATGATAAATTACGGGCCCAACTTTACCCAAGATAGCTTTATATTCTCCGTAACCATCACTTCTTAAATATATTATTGGTTTTTTTCCTAAAAATTTTAAGAATAAAGAAATAACTAGTGTATATGGAGAAATTGAAATTATCAAATATTTGGCATCTACCTCCTTTGAAGCTCTTATCACTGATGATGCATAAGAAAATAAATTATTAAAAACTTTTATTTTTTTGATTTTTATTTCGTGTGCTCTTTTTTTGTTAGATTTTCTTACAAATAAATTTACTTCAAATTTTTTATTTAAACCTTCAGGTGTAGACTTAAGATCAATGTTATCACAATAAAATTTTCCATCTTCTACGTTTACAGACTCATTTGAAAGAATAAATAATTTTTTTTTCATTAAGAGTCCTTATTTATTTTGAGAACACCTATAAACGCTTCTTGAGGAATCTCTACTTTACCAAATTGTTTTGATCTCGCTTTACCCCTTTTTTGTTTTTTTAATAATTTTTTCTTTCTATCTCCGGCTCCACCTCCATGAATCTTTGTTAATACATCTTTCGAAAAACCCTTAATTGACTCTCTTGCAACAATTTTACCTCCAATAGCTGCTTGAATTGGAATCATAAAATTGTGCCTTGGAATTAAATCCTTTAATTTTTCACAAACTTGACGCCCTGTGGTTTGAGCAAAATTTTTATGTATTATCATTGCTAATGCGTCAACTGGTTCAGCATTAACTAATATGCCAAGCTTAACTAGATCACCCTCTTTGTGTTCTGTAATTTCATAATCAAAACTAGCATATCCACTTGAGATAGATTTTAATTTGTCGTTAAAATCAAAAACAACTTCATTTAAAGGCATGTCATATGATAAGACTGCTCTATTTCCAGAATAGCTTAGGTTTGTTTGCAGTCCTCTTTTATCTTGGCAAATTTTTATAATAGATCCTAAATATTCATCTGGTGTTATAATAGTGGCCTTAATCCAGGGCTCTTCTATTTTTGAAATTTGAGTAGGGTCAGGCATACTTGAAGGATTCTGAAGATCCATAATATCTCCATTACCTTTATGAACTTTATAAATCACTCCTGGCGTAGTTGTGATTAAGTTCACATCAAACTCTCTCTCAAGTCTTTCTGTTATAATTTCTAGGTGTAATAAACCTAAAAAACCACATCTAAATCCTAGACCTAAAGCACTTGAAGACTCAGCTTCGTAAGAAAAACTTGCGTCATTTAACTTTAGCTTACCTAAACCATCTTTCAACTTTTGGTATTCGGAACTATCGACAGGAAATAAACCACAAAATACTACTGGTTTGCTCGGTTTAAAACCTGGTAGAGGTTCGTTAATTGGGTTTGATGCATCACATATAGTATCGCCCACCTTTGTCTCTGATAAAGATTTAATACCTGTGATGATAAATCCTATTTCACCTGAATTTAATTCACTAATGTCAGTTGGTTTTGGAGTAAAAACCCCGACTTTTTCAACAATATAATTTTGATCATTAGACATCAATTTTACCTTCATATTTCTCTTTAATTTTCCATTAATAACTCGAACCAAAATGACAACGCCTAAGTAGCTGTCATACCAGCTATCAACCAATAAGCATTTTAATTTTTCATTAATAACCCCATTTGGAGCAGGTAGACTGTTAATAATCATTTCAAGAATATCGTCTATTCCTTCTCCAGTTTTACCAGAACATGAAATGGCGTTTGTTGTTTCAATGCCTACCACATCTTCAATTTCTTTTTTTGTTTTTTCTATATCTGATGCAGGTAAATCTATTTTATTTAAAACAGGGATAACTTCATGATTAATTTCTAAAGCTTGATAAACATTTGCTAAAGTTTGGGCTTCAACACCTTGGGTGCTATCTACAATTAATAGTGATCCTTCACATGCAGATAATGACCTACTTACTTCATAGCCAAAATCAACGTGACCAGGTGTGTCTATTATATTCAAAATATATTCTTTTCCATCTTTAGCTTTATAATTTAATTTAACTGTTTGAGCTTTTATTGTAATGCCGCGTTCTCGCTCTATATCCATTGAGTCTAGAACCTGCTGCTTCATTTCGCGATCAGTTAGACCTCCACATTTATGAATAATTCTGTCAGCAATAGTGGATTTACCGTGATCAATGTGCGCAATTATAGAAAAATTACGAATTCTTTTTATATCTGACATTACGACCTGATTGTGGCGCCAGTTTTTTTGCTAACTGTATCAATAATCCTTTTACTAATTTCGTCTAGATCATTCTCTGTTAGAGTTTTATCGATAGCTTGCAGTGTTACATTTATTGCAACTGACTTTTTATCTTTTGGAATATTTTCTCCTTCGTAAACATCAAAAGTTGAGACATTTTGAATTAAATTCTCATCTACCTCTATTATAATTTTCTCTAGAGCACCAATTTTAAAAATTTTATCTATTACGAACGCAAAATCTCTTTCTGATTTTTGATAATCCGAAGCTTGAAAACTTTTTTTACTTTGTCTTATTTTTTTGTTTGGTTCAGGGATATTTTTTAAAAATATTTCAAATCCAAAAATATTTTTATCCTTGCAATCTAAGTTTTTAATAATCGCAGGGTGTATTTCTCCAAAATAAGCCAAGTGGGGTCCTTTTTCTGATTTAAAAGTTATCGATCCTGATCTACCTGGATGATAACTTTGTTTTGAATTGTCGCTTACAAAAAGGTTTTTTTCTTTTATTCCCAGTTCGACCAAGGTTTTAATAGCATCACTTTTAATATCAAAAACATCTACGTCTCTCTCTTTGTCTAACCAGCTCTTTCTATTTATTTTTCCAGATTTTAAACCTCCAACCACAATCTGTTGTTCACCTGGATTTTTTCCAAAAAATGTTGGGCCGATTTCAAATAAAGATAAATCTTCGTATCCCCTATCCTGATTCTTTTTAAAGTAAATTGCTAAATTAGAGAAAATTGATCGTCTTAAAACATCTAGATCAGAAGAAATAGGATTAAATATTGTAATTTCTTTCTCATCTTTAGAAAATTGTTTATCAATCTTTGAATCTGTAAAAGACCAAGTAATTACTTCCATATAACCTTTGGAAGCTAAAGATCTCTGTGATAAATGGAACAGTTTTTGCTTAAAATTTAAAGTATCTTGTGTTCTATTTTTGTCTGGTTCAATTAATTTAATATTATTAAAACCTTTGATCCGAATTAGTTCCTCAATTAAGTCTTCATCCAAACTCACATCTGGTCTCCAGCTTGGTACTTCTACTTTTATAGCTTTTTGATTTTTTTTACATTTAAAACCCAGAGAGGATAAAATTTTATCAATTTCGTTAGCGGTAATTGCAATACCAATTAGTTTTTTAAATTTTTCTACTTCAAAATTAATAATCTTATTTTTTCGACTCGTCTTTCCAGTAATTTGAAACTTACTGGCTTCCCCACCACAAATTTTTAAAATTAGTTCAGTCGCTAGCTCTAGCCCCTCTTTGATTGAATTGGGATCAATTCCTCTTTCAAATCTATATTTCGCATCAGTATTTATATTAAGCATTCTAGCTGTTTTTCTTATTGAAGATGGGCTGAAATAAGCAGCTTCTAAAAGTATATTTTTTGTATCTAATTCGGTTGAGGTAATTGATCCTCCAATAATTCCACCCAAACCTAGAACCCCAGATTTATCAGAGATAACACACATATCTTTTTTTAATTTATATTTTTTATTATCTAGTGCCTCGAACGTTTCACCTTCCTTAGCGTTCCTAACTATGATTTCTTTGGTTATTTTATCTGCATCATAAGCATGCAATGGTCTATTTAGATCAAACATTACATAGTTAGTAATATCCACTACAGCAGAGATTGGTTTTAAACCTAATGCAATTAATTTATTTTTAAGCCATTCAGGGCTTTCTTTATTAGTAATATTTTTAATGTAACAGCTTCCAAAGGTATCACACCCTTGGTTTTTTTCTTTTGTAATTGATGTTTTAATCTGATGTTTTGTATTTTGTTTAATTTTTTTTCTCTTTGTTTGTATTAATTTACCAACTCCCGCAGATGAAAGATCTCTCGCGATACCCCTAACACCTAAACAATCAGCACGGTTAGGAGTTATTGAAATATCGATAGCTTTTTGTGAGCTACTTTTAAAATAACTTTTTCCTATTTCTTTCTCCTTGTTTTTAAGTTCGATTATCCCTTCACTTTCATTAGATAAATTCAGTTCACTTTCGGAACAAAGCATTCCTCTTGACTCCACGCCTCTTATTTTTGCTACTTTCAATTCAAAGTTAGTCTTAGGTATTATAGCACCTGGAGGTGCATAGATTGTGATTAAACCTTCTCTGGCATTTGGAGCTCCACAAACAACTTTTAAAATCTCTTTCCCCCCAATAGTTACATCACAGACTTTCAATTTATCAGCATTTGGATGTTTTTCTGCTTTTAAAACTTTTGCAATTTTAAACTTTCCTATCTCACCAGAGTTTTCTTTTACACCTTCAACTTCAAGTCCGATATTTGTAAGCTGATTAATAATTTCGCTTTCTTTAACTGATGTTTTGAGATGCTCTTTTAGCCATGGAATTGTAATAATCATTTGCTTAGCCCTCTATAATTTGTTGGAACATCTGAAGGATCAAATCCAAAATGATTTAGCCATCTATAGTCTGCCTCAAAGAAAGCTCTTAAATCATTGATTCCATATTTTAACATTGCCAAACGATCAATACCTATTCCAAAAGCAAATCCTTGATATTTTTTTGTATCTATTTTTACATTTTTTAAAACATTAGGATGAACCATTCCGCACCCTAAAACTTCTAACCATTTGTCTCCCTCACCAATAACAATTTTTCCTTTTTCGATTTTGTATCCAATATCAACTTCCGCTGATGGTTCTGTAAAAGGAAAATGACTTGGTCTAAATCTCATTTTTACGTTTTTGACCTCAAAAAATTCTTTTACAAAATAATCAAGGCAGCCTTTAAGATGTCCCATTGTAATACCTTTATCTATGTGAAGACCTTCAAGCTGGTGAAACATTGGAGCATGAGTCTGGTCACTGTCACATCTGTAAGTTCTTCCAGGTACAATTATTTTAAAAGGGGGTTTGCTTGATAGCATTGTTCTAATTTGAACTGGTGATGTGTGAGTTCTTAAAAGCAATTTTTTATTTTCTTCTAGATAAAAAGTATCATGCATATCTCTTGCAGGGTGCTCTTCGGGTGTATTTAGTGCTGTAAAGTTATTATATTCGGATTCAACATCAGGTCCTTCCGCGACTGAAAACCCTATCTCTGAAAAGATCGAAGATATTTCATCTATAACTTGTGAGACTGGATGAATTTTTCCTTGTCGATCAGGTCTAATGGGTAAAGTAACATCAACTTTTTCATTTTTAAGTTTTTCATTAATTTCATTAGTCTCTATTTCTAAATTCTTTTGCTCTAATTGATTTGTTAGATCATCTTTAATCTTATTTAAATTTGAAGCAAACTCTTTTCTTTTTTCTGGATCTAAAGATCCTAAAGATTTGAATTGTTGAGTAATTTGACTATTTTTACCGAAGAATTCTGTCTTAATATTTTGAAGATCATCTTTTGTTTTTACAGAGTCAATCTTTGCGTTAAATAATGAACTTATTTTGTCTAAATTACTCATCGGGTAATTGATTTTTTATATTAAGTTGAGATTAAATCAAAGGCCCTTTTAAGCTAGGGAGGATTGAACCTTTTTTACAACAGATTTAAAGACTTCTGGATTATTATAGGCTAATTCAGCTAGTACTTTTCTATCAAGTTTAATTTTTGATTTGGCTAAACCATTTATAAATTTCGCATAAGTTAATCCTTCAGCTCTAACTCCAGCATTGATTCTTTGAATCCATAAAGACCTAAATTCTCTTTTTTTCGCTTTTCTATCTCTGTAAGCATATTGCATTGCCTTCTCCATAGCTTGACGAGCTATTCGGATAGTATTTTTTCTTCTGCCTCTTTGGCCTTTTACTGTTTTTAAAACTTTATTGTGTTTAGCTCTACTTACAACGCCTCTTTTAGTTCGTGCCATTTTAATTCCTATTTATTATAAGGCATGTACGATTTAACAATTTTTGAGTCTTGTTTTGACATTATCGTTGTGCCTCTTAGTTTTCTTATTTGTGAATTAGTCCTTTTAATCATTCCGTGCCTTTTACCTGCTTGCGGTCTTTTAACTTTACCTGAAGCAGTAAATGTAAATCTTTTTTTTGCTGAGCTTTTAGTTTTAAGTTTAGGCATAAATGTTTGGGTTTTATATAGGCAATAATTAATCTTTACAAGACGATTTTATCTTAAATTTATAAGGGTTGTATGATCATAACCATTTGCCTGCCTTCAAATTTAGGCCTGCTTTCAACTTTTGCTATATCTTTTGTTTCTTCAATTATTTTGTTCATTAACTCTTTGCCAAGCTCAGTATGTTGCATCTCTCTACCTTTAAATTTAACAGTAAATTTAACTTTATCACCTTTAGTGATAAATTTTTTAGCATTCTTAATCTTAAAATTATAATCATGTGTATCCGTACCTGGTCGCAATTTTATTTCTTTAAGTGCAACTGTTTTTTGTTTTTTTTTAGCTACATTTGCTTTTTTTTGTAAATCATACTTGTATTTTCCCATATCCATAATTTTACAGACTGGTGGGTTCGCATTCGGAGAAATTTCAATTAAATCTAGTCCTTCTTCTTTTGCTAATTCAATGGCTTTATTAAGTTGCAATGTACCCAAATTTCCTCCATCACTTCCGATAACTTGAACATCCAAAGCTCTGATTCTCTCATTAGCCTTTGGACCTTGAGGTTTGCTTCTTCTTTGAAAATAATTTGGTTTAAGAGCCACTTAGTTTAAGGGTAACTTATTTGCTGTAAGCATATTTTTTATGAAATCTTCTTTTTTAATTGTCTCTTGTTTTTCAGATCCCAATCTTCTGATTGTCACTGTGTTATCTGCAACTTCTTTTTTTCCACAGACTACAATTATTGGAACTTTTGCTAAAGAGTGTTCTCTAATCTTATAATTTATTTTTTGATTTCTTAAATCCACTTCGCATTTTATACCTTCTTTAAATAAATCTTCAAATAATTTATTTACATAATCATTATTCTCTTCTGCTATGGGGCATACTACCACTTGTGTTGGGGACAACCAAAAAGGTAATTTGCCAGCATAATTTTCGATTAAAATTCCAATAAATCTCTCTAATGAACCAAATAGTGCTCTATGCAACATGACTGGAACTTTTTTATTACCGTCTTTTGCAACATATGAAGCGCCTAATCTTTGTGGTAAATTTAAATCGACTTGTAAAGTTCCACATTGCCAATCTCTGCCAATAGCATCTCTTAAAACAAATTCAATTTTAGGACCATAAAAAGCACCTTCGCCTTTATTAATTGTATATTCGAGTTTCGATTGTTTAATTGCAGACAAAAGAGCCAACTCGGATTTATCCCAAACACTATCATCACCCACTCTCTTTTCTGGTCTATCTGAATATTTTAAAACAACATTTTCAAAACCTAAGGCTTTATATATTTCTAAAATTAAATTAGTAACTGTTAAAGACTCCTGTGTAATTTGGTCCTCAGTGCAAAAAATATGAGCATCATCCTGAGTGAAAGCTCTTACTCTCAGCAGGCCGTGAAGTGCACCTGATGGTTCATATCTGTGAACTTTACCAAATTCGGATAGCTTCAATGGCAAATCTCTATAACTTTTTAAACCCTGATTGAAAACTTGAACACATCCAGGACAATTCATCGGTTTCACAGCAAATGTTTTTTCATCTGGTGTTTCAGATGTAAACATATGTTCACCAAATTTATCCCAGTGACCAGATTTTTCCCATAATGATCTGTCTAGTAATTCAGGGGTATTGATCTCCTTGTAACCAGCTAGTCTTTGTTTGGTTCGCATATATTCAACTAATCTTTGAAACAGTAGCCAACCTCTTTCGTGCCAAAATACAGCGCCCGGACTCTCTTCTCTAAAATGAAATAAATCCATTTCTTTTCCAAGTTTACGATGGTCTCTTTTTTCTGCCTCTTCCAATCTATGTAAATAATCATCTAACTCTTTTTTTGAAGTCCAACACGTTCCGTAGATTCTTTGAAGCATTTCATTATTCGAATCTCCTCTCCAGTATGCTCCCGAAACTTTAGTGAGTTTAAATGCCTTTCCGATCTTGCCTGTTGAAGCGAGATGAGGTCCTCTACATAAATCATGCCATTTTCCATGATGATAAATAGAAACCTCTTCTCCAGATGGAATACTTTCAATAATTTCTGCTTTATATTTTTCACCGATTTGAAGAAAGTGTTTAACGGCTTCATCTCTTTTCCAAACCTCTCTATAAGTTTTTTCATCACGATCGACAATCTCAGTCATTTTTTTTTCAATTTTTTTTAAATCATCCTCTGTGAAAGATTCTTTTCTTGAAAAATCGTAATAAAAACCGTTATCAATTACAGGTCCAATGGTTACTTGCGTACCAGGATAAAGTTCTTGAACTGCCATTGCTAAAATATGTGCAGCATCATGTCTAATAACTTCTAGTCCCTCTTGATCTTTAGGTGTAATAATTTTTACTTTAGAGTCTTTTGTTATTTGATGACTTAGATCTTTTAATTCACCATCTACTTCCATTATTAGAGCGACTTTTTCTAAAGACTTGCTAATTTTTTTTGTTAATTCAAATCCATTGATTGATTTATCAAAATCTATTTTTTTTCCATCTAATAGTTGAATTTGAGGCATTAGTTTTTTAAAAGTTTTTTATATTCATTTAAATTTGTGTCACACATTGTTTCAACATCAAATTTTTTTGCTATATTTTTTCTACCTTCATTTCCCATTGATTTCAATTCTTCTTGAGTTAATTGAATAGCAGTATTTAAACTTTTCGCAAGTTCTCTAGGGTCGTCAAACTTATATAAAAATCCAGATTTTTTGTTAATAATAGTTTCTTTTGATCCTCCTATATTGCTTGCTATAATTAGTTTGCCCATGGACTGTGCTTCAACAGCCACTCGTCCAAAAGCCTCTGGCTCGATAGAAGCTGAAACAACTACATCTGCTAATGAGTATGCTAAGGGCATTTCTTTGCAGCTATTAATAAATTTTATTTTTTTATTCAGACTATATCTTTCAACTAAATTTATAAGTTTTTTTTTATAAACAGTTCGCCCTTGATCTGAGCCAAGCATTATAGCTTGAAAATCGGTTAAATTAAAATCTTCAGCTAAAATATTTAAGGACTCGATAAATTTAACTTGACCTTTCCAATTTGTAAGTCTTCCGGGCATTAGAATTGTAAATTTATTAGAAGATAATCCCCATTCTTGTTTCAGTTTTTCTTGTTTAAGAATTGAAATATTTTTCTGATTATAATAATCAACATTAATACCTCTAAAAATTACTCTTAATTTTTTTTCTTTGCTAAGGTATTCGCTATAATTTTCATTTATATGACTAAAAATAAAATTTGACCCGGCTATGGTTAGCTTAGCTCTTAACATGATACTGTTATAAAATTTTTTAAATTTACTTTTGAAGTTATAGGTTCCATGAAAGGTTGTGACAAAAACTCTATTAGTAAGAAGACATGCTAGATAACACGACCAAGCTGGCGCTCTACTTCTTGCATGTACAATATTAATTTTAAAAAAAATTATTAATAAAGATAACATTATGGCATTAAATACTATTAATATAGGATTTTTAGAATGAACAGGGAGTCTAAATATTTTAACTTGTTCTTTGTTAACAAATTTCAATAAATCTCCACTTGCCGTCACAATAAACGAGCCACATTCTTTTTCTGCTAAATAATGTGCAATATCATAACAGCCAGTTTCTGCACCACCATAACCAAGCTTAGGTATCACTTGAAGAACATTTATTTTAGTACTCATGTTAATTGATATATAATAACAAATAGTAATACTTAATATGAAAAAATTTAAATATATAAAAATTTCAAACACAAAAAAACTTAGATATATCGTCAATTATTATAAGAAAAAACTTTATATAATTTTTCTTCCCGGCTTTATGTCTGATATTGACGGAAAAAAACCTCAAGCTTTCAAAAAATACGCTGTAAAAAAAAAACTCGGTTTTTTAGCTATTGAGTATTCTGGACACGGTAAATCATCAGGTGAGTTCACAAAAGGAAATATAACCAAATGGTCTAATGACGCTAAGAATTCAATTAAAAAAATTGTTAAAAAGAATAAATTTATACTGGTTGGTTCGAGCATGGGTGCCTGGATTTCTTTAAATCAGTTTAAATATTTTAAAAATCAAATTTTAGGTTTTGTTGGCATAGGCTCAGCTCCTGAATTTCTTGAAAAGCTGATGTGGAAAAAATTTACTAAAAAAATGAAGAAGGAAATTAAAACAAAAGGTATAATTATAATAAAACATGGTCGATCAAGTTTTAAGAATAAATTAAATGAATACCCGATAACGTTTCAATTAATAAAAGATGGAAGAAAAAATAAAATAATATCTAAAAGAATAAGATCAAGAATTAAAGTAACGATGGTTCATGGTGGCAAAGATGAGGTTGTGCCGGTATCTTTTTCAAAAAAAGTTCTTGCAGTATTTCCTAATGCACAAAAGAAATTGGTGGTGATTAAAAACGGGGACCACAGTTTATCAAATCAAGTTCCTTTGAAAAGGATAATTAAAGAATTAAATAATATTGTTAAATATATAGTTTAACCCTTCAACATAAGTAGGATACTTTAATTTATGATTAAAAAAATTTTTCATTTTTTTATTATCAACTTTTTTCGAGTCATTATAAAAGTTTTTTAACATGTCACTTTCTACTTCACTAATTTCTATAGTTTTGGGCTTATCAATTCCTAGCAGTTTGACACCATACATCGTGACTTCTTCTGCGGACGCAGGTTGATTGTCTGAAATATTATAAATTTCTTTTTTTTTGAAATTATTTAAAGAGCTAAATAAAATATTTGCAATATCTTCTACATGAATACGTGAGAAAAAATGGTTTTTTTTATTAATAATCTTAGCTTCACCTAATTTTAATCGTTTTAAAATATTATATTGATTAGAATAAATTCCTGACAATCTAAAAATTTGAAATGGTAAATCGAATTTACTCGCTAATTGCATCCATTCTTTTTCAACTTTAAGTCTTTCAACTCCATTTGGTGAGTTTGGCTTGGTTTCACTATTTTCATTTACCCATTCTCCATTGTGGTTTCCGTAAACACTTGTTGCAGAAAGATATGTTATCCATTTATATTTACTTGATTTAAAATAATCTTTTAGATTTTTAATAACAATATCAGTTCCGTTAATTGGAGCTATAGATAGAAGGATATGATCTGCTTCCCTAAATTTTGGTATAAAATTTTTATCAAAACCTTCTTCCGTAAATTGAAAGCTTTCGTAGCTTATGTTTTCAAATTTTTTATTTCTAGACACTTCACGTGATGTAGTCGTTAATTTGAAAGGGACTCCTTGTTCATTTAGTTTTTTAATAAAATTTTTTGCTACTTGACCAAAACCAAAACAAATAATATTTTTTGTCTCCATTTAGCTTACCTTTTTAATATTAGATTTTAATGTGATTGGGTTATCTAATTTATCTAACATCTCTATTGGACATATTTGTTTGAATTTTTTTAATTCATCTTCAAAATTATCTAATATTTTTTTAGCTACTATTGAATTAGTTTCTTTTAAAAATTCATTTAATTTTTCTTTTAAAAATGATTTCCAAAAATCTGTTTCGATTTGTTGCCAAATAATTGAAGCTGGATTAGCAAAATTCTCAAATTTGTCTTTTGCGTCATATACAAATGCCATTCCACCAGTCATCCCTGCTCCAAAATTATCACCAACTGCACCTAATATTATTGCGGTACCGCCAGTCATATATTCACACCCGTGTGCACCACAACCTTCAATTACTGACAGACTTCCTGAATTTCTTACAGCAAATCTTTCTCCGGCTTGCCCAGATGCAAATAATTTTCCTGTGGTTGCGCCGTATAAAACTGTATTACCAATGATTGTATTTTCATTGGAAATAAGTTTGTTTTTTGAAGAAGGATAAACAGTAATAGTTCCACCGGATAATCCTTTTCCAACATAATCATTACATTCTCCTTCGACTGTCAGTTTTATACCTTTTGTCAAAAATGCCCCGAGTGATTGTCCGGCTGAACCTGTTAATTTTATATCAATAGTATCATCTGGTAATTTGTTATTACCATAGGTTTTGTAAATATAATGGGACAGTCGAGTTCCGACAGATCTAGATGTATTTTCTACTTCATAAGTAAAGTTATTTTTTTTATTTGGATCAATATTTTTTTTTATGTCCGACCAAATTTTTTCATCAAGATTATCTGGAACTTTATTAATATGTTTATCTTTACAGTATCTTGGGTTTTCACCAGGATCAGCTTGAACTAATAAAGGGTTTAGATCTAAATCATCTAGATTCGATGCTCCTTTATTTACTTGAGACAATAAATCTGTTCTTCCAATAATTTCATTAACTGACTTAAATCCTAGTGAAGCGAGTATTTCTCTTACTTCAGTAGCCGCAAATTTAAATAAATTAACAACTTTTTCTGGAGTTCCTGTAAATTTTTCTCGCAAAGATTTATCCTGGCTACAAACTCCTACTGGGCAAGTATTAGAATGACATTGTCTGACCATAATACATCCCATAGCAACTAATGATGATGTACCCATTCCATATTCTTCTGCACCCATCATCGCAGCCATCACAACATCTCTTCCTGTTTTTAGTCCTCCATCAGTTCTTAATGTAACGTTATGTCTTAAATTATTTAAAGTAAGAATTTGATTAGCTTCTGTTAACCCCATTTCCCAAGGTATGCCAGCATACTTGATGCTTGTTTGAGGACTTGCTCCAGTTCCACCAGAATGTCCAGAAATTAAAATAATATCGGCTTTTGCTTTAGCTACTCCAGCAGCAATAGTTCCAATACCAGTTGAAGCAACTAATTTAACACCAACTCTTGCACTAGGATTAATTTGTTTTAAATCGTAAATTAATTGCGCCAAGTCTTCAATGGAGTAAATATCATGATGAGGGGGAGGAGAAATTAAAGTGACGCCGGGTGTAGAATGTCTTAATCTTGCTATTTCTTCTGTAACTTTGAAACCAGGTAATTGCCCACCTTCTCCTGGTTTAGCACCTTGGGCCATTTTAATTTCTATTTCATTTGCGTTATTTAAGTAGTCTACAGTTACACCAAATCTGGCTGATGCGATTTGTTTAACTCTTGAGTTTGCGCTATCGCCGTTTGGAAGAATTTCAAATCTTTTTGCATCCTCACCCCCTTCTCCGCTACAAGATGCTCCTTTAATTCTATTCATTCCAGTTGCTAAAGTTTCGTGAGCTTCAGCTGACAAGGCTCCATGGGACATGCTTCCACTTCCAAAACGTTTTAATATTTCTTCTATAGGTTCGACTTCATTTATATCTATTGATTTTCTTTTATTCTTAAATTCTATTAAATCTCTAATATTGATTGGTGGTAAGTTATGTATTCCTGCTGAATATTTTTTAAATAGCTCATATGACCCGCTGCCAACAGCTGATTGTAGCAAATGGATTAATTTACCCTGATATTGATGATCTTCACCACTTTTTCTATATCTATAAAGACCGCCAATGGGTAAAGAAAAAACATTTTTAGCATTAAATTTTTTATGAAGTTCTTTTATTTTTTTTTCAATTCCAATAATACCTATGCCTGAAATTCTGGATGACATACCAGAAAAATAATCAGAAACTATTGCCCTACTTAAACCAACAGCTTCAAAATTGCACCCACCTCTGTATGAACTTATTACTGAAATTCCCATTTTTGACATTATCTTCAAAAGACCTGCATCAATTGATTTTTTAAATTTGACTACACAGCTTTCAAAATCAGCTTTTCCAAACAATTTTTTTTCAAATCTTTGGTAAATACTATCTATAGCTAAATAAGGATTCACAGTTGTTGCACCTACGCCAATTAAAACTGCAAAGGAATGAGTATCTAAAGCATCGGAACACTCAACATTTAAAGAACAATAGCCCCTTAAGCCATGTTTAACTAAATGTGAATGAACTGCTCCAACAGTTAAGATGCTTGGAATACTAGCTTTTTTGTTAGAAATATTTTTATCAGATAAAATTAGGGCGGTGCTACCTTCCCTCACAGCAGTTTCTGATTCTTCACGTATCACTTCTATCCTATCTTTTAATGAGGATGTAATATCAAACGTACAATCAATAATTTTTATTTTTTTCGAAAAAAATTTTTTGAACTTATTAAATTGGGAATTTGTAAGTATTGGACTATCTAGAACATATATATTTTCTTCTGTTAAATTGTCAAAATCTAAAATATTTCCTAGATTTCCAAATCTAGTTTTTAAACTCATTACTTTATTTTCCCTAAGAGAATCAATTGGAGGATTAGTAACCTGACTAAAGTTTTGCCTAAAGTAATGTGAAACTGGTCTATAATGACTTGAAAGAACTGCAACAGGTGTGTCGTCTCCCATTGAGCCTGAAGCTTCTTTACCTTCTTCAGCCATAGGATGAAGAATTAATTCCAAATCTTCAATGCTTAATCCAGATAAATATTGTCTTTTTCTTAAATCATCTTTTACAAAACTTGGCTTTTCTTTTTCATTTGATATTTTTTTATCAAGATCAACAATTTGTTTGTTATATTTTTTATAATCTTTTGCTAAAAGATCTTTAATTTCTTTATCTTTAAATAATTTTC
>Ga0233444_10002082_pt1 | contig 21489 bp, 19 predicted proteins | sample SI_124_October20_6_FD_182792 | JGI IMG/M metagenome (GOLD analysis project Ga0233444, IMG submission 182792) | Seawater microbial communities from Saanich Inlet, British Columbia, Canada - SI_124_October2016_10_MG | ecosystem: Environmental > Aquatic > Marine > Inlet | place: Canada: British... | reverse complement strand
GAGGGAAAAATTCTTGGAAAAATTTCAAAGAAAATCAAAGGTACAAAAGGTTTTGGTTTTGATCCAATTTTTATTCCAAATAAAAGAAAAAAAACATTTGCTCAAATGACAAAAAAAAAAAAAATTGAAATGGACCATAGGTCTATCGCATTTAAGAAGTTAATGAAAAAAATTAAAACTTTATAAATTTATTTTTTTCAGTTTTGTATATTTCTAGTTCTTGAATTACCTTTTTATTATTAAAACTAAATGAACCTATCTTTCCTTTAATTTTACTTTTAAAAACAAAATCATTTACCGAATTAATTTTACCATTTTTTTTCCACGCATAATAAATAAGTCCTAAAGCATCATATGCCAGAATAGTAATTTCGTTTGGGTAAGATTTAAATTTTTTAAAATAAATTTGATTATATTTCTTAAATTCACTGTAATTGATTGATGGATAGTATAAATTTTTTATTGTATTTTCATAAAAAATACTTTCATCAAACCATTGATTTACAGTGGTAAATAGAACATTCTTTTGACTAACGTCGGTATAAACTAAAGATGTTAAAACGCTTTTAAGATTGTTTCCAAAATCAATGATGACTACCGAGTCAAAATTTACATCGCCCAAGGTATAGAGTTGATCCAATCGCTCCATTTCTTTTATTGATTGATCATCTTCTTTGTCTTCAAATATTTTTTTTCTTAATTCTAAACTTTTTTTTCTTTGCGAATAATTGGTTAAAATTTCAATTTCTCCAGTAAGAATTTGTGGATCTGAACTATATTTAAAAGTTCTAATTTTATCCAACTTTAAATCTTTAATTGTTTTTTCAACAAAATTTAAATACTGATTTTTTGGATACATTATAACAGTCTTGTTTTTCTTCTGCTTCCTTATAAATTTCATTATGGTTAATAATTGAGACTCTAAACTAACTCCTATACTTATAATATTGTTAGTAAATTCCGGATTAATATTTGATGGAGATATAAAAATTAAGTCATCATATTTTTTTGCTTCATCAAATTCTTCATGTGAGATAGGTCCAATTATAATATTCACATTTTGTGATTTAAATTCTTGGATAGCTAAATTGAGTTTTTCTTTATCATTAAATCCAGAGTCCCTTGGTATAATGAAAACTTCATTGCTATCTATTTCTTCCAGTGCTAATTGTAAGGAATATAATAGTGAATTACCCAATTCACTATATGAACCACTAAGTGGAGCTAGTAATCCAACTTTTAAGATTTTATTATTTTCTTTACTTAAAAGATTAGAATTAAAAAAAATTATTATATAAACTAAAACTAAGATGAACTTATTTTTCATACAATGAAGCTAACTCCCAATAGTTTATATATTGTTTCCACACCAATTGGAAACCTTGATGACATAACTTTACGAGGTATAGATGTGTTAAAAAATTCTGATATTATTTTATGCGAAGACACAAGACACTCCTTAAAATTATTAAATCACTTAAAAATAAAAAAGAAATTAATTTCATATCATAAGTTCAATGAAAAAAAACAAGTTTCAAATATTATTGAATATATTAATCAGGGCAAAATTTTGTCACTTATTTCTGATGCTGGAACTCCATTATTATCTGACCCTGGATGCTTATTAGTTAATGAATGTATAACAAAAAAAATTAATGTTGTTCCAATACCAGGGCCATCATCAATTATATCAGCAATGAGTATTTCTGGATTTAGTGATAAATTTTTATTTTATGGTTTTTTACCTAAAACTGAAAATGAACTTGAAAAAATACTATCACCTCTTTCTGACAATTTATTCACACTAGTATTTTTTGCCCCATCAAAAAAAATAAATTTTTATTTAAAAAAATTTAAAAAATATTTTCTAGGTAGAAAATTACTTATAGCAAAAGAGATGACTAAGTTGCACGAAGAGTTTATCAGAGAAGATATTGATAGTTTAAAATTATTGAAATATAATTTTAAAGGAGAATTAACTTTAATAGTTTCAGAGAAAAAAACTAAATTTAAAATACTAGATGAAGAAAAAATTGTTAACAAAGCAAAAAAATATCTTAAAAAATATAGCCTTAAGGATACTGTAGCGTTAATTTTGGAAATAGAAAAAACAAATAAAAAAAAAATATATGAACTGTGTTTAAAAATTAAAAATGAAAAAAATAATTAGTATTTTAATCATATCTCTAACAACTTCATGTTCATCAATAGGACAATTTGGTACTGGAGTAAATATTACTTTTGACCCTAGAACTATTGGTATGCAAATTGATGATACAATAATGCAAAAAAACTTGTCAGCTAGATTAGCGTTATCAAATAAAAAATACTTTATATCAGTCCAATCAGAAGTAATTGATGGAAGAATATTTCTCTCCGGTAAAGTAGATGAACCAGAAGAAAAAATTAAAATAACTAAAATGGCTTGGGAAACCAAAGGTGTTAGAGCTGTTAAAAATGCAATTACCATAAAAGGTCAAAGTAATTTTAAAAGTACAGCAAAAGATATTTTGATTACTAGCCAATTAAGAACAGCTTTAATTTTCAATAAAATAACAAAATCAAGAAATTATACTTTAGAAACAATTAATAAGAATATTTACATTTTTGGAATAGCAATGGATGAAGATGAAAAAAAAGAAGTATTAAATGAAGCAAATAAAATTTATGATGTTGATGAAATTTTTCCTTCAATTTATTTAGCAACAGAATTAAGTCGAAATAAGCTTTAATTTTTAATTAGAGTAATCAATTACACCTGAGGAGTAAGAAGCGATTGATGCCAGGTTTAGAATTTCAGATGTGCTAGCTCTTAATGGGGCTACTTCGATTGGTAAACCTAATCCAATCAATAAAGGACCAATTAATTTTCCACCTCCAAAAACTTTCATAAGTTTTGTAGAAATTGCTGCACTGTGTAACGCTGGCATTATTAAAATATTTGCTTTACCTACAATTTTCGAGAATGGGTAAATATCTTGATAAACTGGATTTAGAGCTACGTCTGGTTGCATTTCCCCATCAAAATCAAAATCCACTTTTTCCTTTTTTAGTTTCTCAATCGCTTCTCTAACGTGTTTTGTATTTTTAGATATAGGCTTTCCAAAAGTGGAATGAGACAAAAAAGCTACCTTAGGATCAAAACCAAATAACCGAGCAACCCTCACGCAAGATTTTGATACATTGACTAATCGTTCAGCGGAAGGGAAATCTTTAACATTAGTATCTGCCACAAGAATAGTTTTTCCTTTAGAAACAATCATTGTCATGCCAAATATTTCTTCACCAGGTCTGGCTTCTACAACTTTTTTAAGTTTTTCAATTGAAGCGGCATAGTGTCTAATATTACCTGTAACCATTGCATCAGCATCTTTACACGCAATCATAGAGGAACCCCAAGCAATACGATCATTTCTAACTAGTCGATCAACATCTCTCTCTAACTGTCCTTCTCTTTGCAATCTTTTATATAAATGTTTTACATATTTTTTTCTTTTTTCTTTATGTGTCGAGTTAACGATTTCAATTTGATAATTTTCATCTAGCCCTATTTTTTTTAATTGTTCTTTAATTCTTTTTTCAGCACCTATTAATATTGGCTTACCTAATTTGTTTCTTCCAAATTCTATTGCAGCTTTAAGCATATTTTCATCTTCACCCTCAGCAAATATTACTCTTTTAGGATCTTTTCTAATTTTTGCATTTATACCTTGCATTAATGACATAGAGGGATCTAAACGATTTAAGAGTTGATCTTTATATAAATCAAAATCTTTTATTTTTTTCCTAGCAACACCACTCTTTATTGCAGCTTCAGCAACAGCCGCAGGAATTACACTTATTAATCTTGGATCAAAAGTTGAGGGAATTATATAGTTTTTTCCGTATCTTGGTCTATCTCCTCCATAAGCTGCAACTACTTCATCAGGCACATTTTCTCTTGCTAAAAGTGCTATAGCTTTTGCTGCAGCTACTTTCATTTCCTCGTTAATTGCTTTTGATCTAACATCAAGAGCACCTCTAAAAATATAAGGAAATCCTATTAAGTTATTTACCTGATTGGGGTAGTCAGATCTACCTGTAGCTATAATTGCATCGTCTCTAACTTCTTGAATAAGTTCGGGTTTAATTTCTGGATCTGGATTTGCACAAGCAAAAATAATAGGGTTTTTAGACATTGATTTTACCATTTCTTTACTAACAACATCTTTAGCAGATAACCCTAAAAAAACATCAGAACCTTTCATTGCCTCGCTTAAAGTTCTTAATTTAGTTTCTATAGCGTGAGCAGATTTAAATTGATCAATTTGTTCTCTACCTTTGTAAATAACACCTTTACTGTCACACATAATTATATTTTCATTTTTTACACCAGAACTTTTAAATAGGTTTGCGCATGCTTGCGCGGATGCTCCAGCTCCATTAACAACAATTTTCACATCAGAAATTTTCTTTTTTGAAATATCTAAGGCATTTATTAGTGCGGCTGTTGTAATGATAGCCGTACCATGTTGATCGTCATGAAAAACAGGAATATCTAAAAGTTCTTTTAGTTTTTGCTCAATAACAAAACAATCAGGTGCAGCAATATCTTCAAGATTAATACCTCCAAATGTGCCACTTATATTTTTTATAGTTTCTATAATTGACTCAGAATCTTTATTATCAATTTCAATATCGATAGAATCTATGTCCGCAAATCTTTTAAATAATACTGATTTTCCTTCCATAACAGGCTTTGATGCTAGAGAACCCAAATTTCCCAAACCTAAAATTGCTGATCCATTACTAATAACTGCAACTAAATTTCCTTTACTTGTATAATCGTAAGCAAGTTCAGGATTTTTAGCGATTTCTTTTACAGGAGCAGCCACACCTGGAGAATAAGCTAAAGATAGATCTCTTTTTGTGGTTAATGGTTTTGAGGATGTAATCTCAATTTTGCCTGACTTTCCCTGTACATGAAAATCTAGGGCTTCTTTATCGGTATAGTGATCAATTTCTGTTTTTTTTGGCATTTAGTTAATTGAGTATGTAGTATAAAAAATGATAATTCACTAAATATTTATGGCTTAATTAAGATTATATATGAACCTTCTTTCATCAACTTCTGTATTCAGTTTTTTTACTTTAATCAGTAGAGTTTTAGGCTATCTAAGGGATATTTTAATAGCTTTTTTTTTAGGAGCATCGATCTTTGCAGATGCTTTTTTTGTAGCTTTTAGATTGCCCAATACATTTAGAAGATTATTCGCAGAAGGAACATTTAACGCAGCATTTATTCCGAGTTATACATCTGCTAGAATTGAAAATATAAAAAAAGGAAAAAAATTTGCTGATGACATTTTAGGTTCATTGTTATTAATTTTATTATTAATAGTTACAATTGTAGAAATTTTTACACCACATTTAGTCTATATCATTGCACCAGGATTTATTGAAAATGATATAAAATTTAATCTCGCAGTAGAGTTAACAAGAATTACATTTCCTTTTTTATTATTTGTGAGTCTTTCGTCTTTTTTTTCAGGTGTTTTAAATTCTAACAATAAATTTGCTGCCGCAGCTGCCACTCCTATTATTTTAAACATCGTTTTAATTTTAAGTTTAGTTTTATCTTATAAGTTTAATCTTAATTTTGTAAAACAACTATCGTATGGTGTTACTTTAGCAGGGATATTACAACTTATATTTCTATTTTACATTACTTTGAAATTTTATAAGCCAACTTTAATTTTTAAAATTAAAGCAGATAATAAAGTTAAATTATTTTTTAAAAAATTAGTACCAAGTATTTTTTCGTCAGGAGTAACACAAATTAACATTCTAATAGGAACTATTATAGCTTCTTTTGAGGCTGGAGCCGTTTCCTATTTGTATTATGCAGACAGAATTTATCAAATTAATCTTGCAATAGCTGGAATAGCAGTGGGAACAGTTTCACTGCCTGTTCTTTCAAAAGCATTTAAAAATAAGAATTTAAAAAAACTATCAAATATTCAAAGTAAGTCTTTTGAACTTTGTTTATTGCTATCAATACCAGCAAGCTTTGGTTTAATTTTAGCTTCAGAAGAAATAGTTAATGCTTTATTTGGTTATGGTTCTTTTTCTAAAGAAGATGTAAAATTAACAGCTGATGCTTTAAAGTACTTTGGATATGGTGTACCAGCTTTTGCATTAGTCAAAATATTATCAAATTTCTTCTTTGCTCGAGATAATACAAAAACTCCTTTTAATATTTCAATTGTAATGGTTTCAATAAATGTTTCTATAAGTGTAAGTTTATTTTCTAATTTTGGATTTGTGATTATTCCAATTTCAACCTCAATAGCTACTTGGGTTGGTGTAATATTTTATTTATACCTTTTAAAACAGAAAAAATCTTTATTATTAAGTAATCAACTATTACCTAATTTTTTAAAAATTATAGTTTCAACAATAGCAATGTCTTTTATCTTAGTCCTAGCACTTAATGTCTTTGCAGATTACTTGAATTACACTTACAAATTCAAAGTAATTTATTTAATGTCAATTGTATGTTTTGCTGGGATTGTTTATTTGCTTTTTTGTTACTTATTGGGGATATTAAAGATAAAAAATTATAAGGCGAATTAAATGAGTAAAAAAAAATTAGTTTTTTCTGGTGTACAGCCAACAGGTAATTTACATTTAGGCAATTATCTTGGCGCACTAAAAAAATTTGAATCTCTTCAAAAAGAAATGGAATGTATTTATTGTGTAGTAGATTTACATGCTATTACTGTCTTTCAAAAACCTAATGAATTATCGAATAATGTTCTTGAGATAGCAGCTAGTTTTTTGGCGGCAGGCATAGATCCAAACAAAAGTATAATTTTCAATCAGTCTGCAGTTTCTGGTCACTCAGAATTGGCTTGGATTCTTAACTGTGTATCTAGAATAGGATGGTTAAATAGAATGACACAATTCAAAGATAAAGCTGGATCAGACAAAGAAAAAGCTAGTGTAGGTTTATATATTTATCCGAATTTAATGGCTGCAGATATTTTACTTTATAAGGCCACGCATGTGCCAGTTGGCGCAGATCAAAAACAACATTTAGAATTATCAAGAGATATTGCTCAAAAATTTAATAATGATTTTAAATGTGAAAATTTTTTTCCTATTCCAGAACCATTAATATCTAAAAATATTTCAAGGGTAATGAGTTTAAGAGATGCAACTAAAAAGATGAGTAAATCTGAAGAGTCTGATTATTCTAGAATTAATTTAAAAGATAGTGCAGATGAAATAAATAAAAAAATAAAAAAAGCTAAATCTGATTCTGAACCAATTCCTGATAATCTAAAATCTCTTGAAAAAAAACCTGAAGCATTAAATTTATTAACAATTTATTCTGACTTATTAAATATAAAATTGGAAAAAACCCTTAAAGAAATGGCTGGAAAAGAATATTCTTTTTTAAAAAAAAAATTAACAGAAATTTTGATTGAAGAAATAACACCAGTCGGTAATGAAATTAAAAAATTACTTGATAACAAATCTCATTTAAAGGATGTTTTAATAAAAGGCAGTGAAAAAGCTAATATAATAGCTGAGGAAAACCTTAAAAATATACGTGATATAGTGGGATTGATATAATATAAATCTCACATGATACAAACAGAATCAACACCTAACCCAGACTCTTTAAAATTCATATCTGAAAAAATTATCTCAGATGTTGGTACTGAAGAATTCCAAAAAAAAAATATTGGTGAAATATCGAATACATTCATAAAAGAACTTTTAAAATTTAAAGGTGTTGAACTTATCTTGCTTTCAAAGAATTTTTTATCAGTAAAAAAGACAAAAGACATAACTTGGAATGAACTGAAACCTATGGTCATTTCTTTGTTAAATGATTATTTTGAAAAAAACAATGAACCGATTTTAAAAGAAGACAAAATACAACCTAATAAAGTCAATGATAACAACGAAATAATTGTCAAAATAATTGAAGTTTTAGATACCAAAATACGGCCAGCTGTGGCAAAAGACGGAGGAGATATTAAATTTAAATCATTTGAGAATGGTGTAGTTAAAGTTGAATTACAAGGAAGCTGCTCAGGTTGCCCAAGTTCATTAATGACTTTAAAGCAAGGAGTACAAAATCTTCTCAAACACTATGTTAAAGAAGTAAGCTCAGTAGAGGCCATTTAATTATGAAAAAAAAACTAAGTTACAGGGATAAATTACTAGAGCTTGCAAATATATATAGTGTCAAAGAGATACAGGAATATTTTAAAAATAGAAAGAATTTAACTACCGGACAATTAGAATTAATTTTAAAGAAAAATAATATAACTATACCAAAAGATTTTAAAACCAGTTTTATTAAAGAAAATTTTACTAAACCAATCACTAGAATTAAAAACAATCTTACTGAATTTAAAGATGATCAAATTAAAGCAAAAAATAGATTTTTTAGAAAAACTGAAAATTTTAAACATGACACCAAAAGACGAATTAGCGGAAATTTAAAAAACATATGGAAAAGTTTAGGACAAGTAGGATTAAATTTTTTAAATATAATTCCTACTTTGGGCCAAACATTCTATAAATTTTTTGCTAATGTTTTAACTGAGATATTTAACGGAATTTACAATCAACAAATTAATCCGAAAAGTGCAAAAAAAGCGATTATTGGTTTTTTTGTAATTATGGGTGTGACAACCCTTATAATTTCTTTATCAGGAAATTTTGAAAATTTTAATGAAGTACAAAAAGTTGAAGTAGAAAATTCGAAAATCAAAGAAAAAAAAGAATCAAAAGTGCAAGTTAAAAAAGAATCAAAAGTGCAAGTTAAAAAAGAACCAAAAGCTCAAGTTAAAAAAGAACCAAAAGCTCAAGTTAAAAAAGAACCAAAAGCTCAAGTTAAAAAAGAAAAAAAACAACCAAACATCAAAGTAAAAAAGAACAATGTTGCTGAAGTAATTCTACCAGATTTAAATCTTAAAACAGAAACTGTTTTAAATCTTTTTAAAGATGTTGATTACGATCTTAGTAAAGTAAGAAATAAAAAACTTGTAAAACCAATTTACTTTACTCAATTTCCTAAAGATCTAGATGAGTTACAAAACACAAGATTGAAAAAAGAAACTTTTATAAAAATTGTCTTACCGTTAGTTGTTGCTGAAAATGAAAGAATTTTAGCTGATCGAAAAAAATTGAAAAGAGTGTCAAAAAAGAAAAAAACAAGTGATTTAGAAAAGCAATGGTTAAGACAAAAGCTTTTGGAATATAAAGTTAAAAAAGGAAATATAGATGAGTTGCTGATTAGAATGGATATTATTCCTACATCTATAGCTATAGCTCAGGCAGCTAAAGAAAGTGGTTGGGGAACATCTAGATTTGCTTTGGAGGGAAACGCATTATATGGCCAATGGACGTGGAGTGGAAATGGAATTGAGCCATTAGATAGAGAGAGTAATAAAAACCATAAAATTCTTAAATTTCCAATATTAAGGGCTTCTGTTAAAGCTTACCAAAATAATCTTAATACACACAAAAGTTATGTAGGTTTTAGAAATAAAAGATTGGTAATGAGAGAAAAAAATAAGGATATTTCAGGTCTAGAACTTACCGATACATTAAAAAATTATGCTCAAACAGGATCTGAATATATTAAAATTCTAAATCAAATTATTAGACAAAATAGATTAACAGATTTTGAGCCAGTCAGATTGGTAAACTCTGTTAAACAGATCGAACTTACTTCTTAATCTTTTTCGCTTATTACAAACTGAATTCCAAGCCAACGCCAAAAACCACTTGGATCTCTTAACGAACAATTAATACGTCCTCGCTCTCCAATAAATTTTTCATCAATCAAAATTTCAATAATATTATTTGAATTGAAAGTTATTTTAGACTTTCTCCATTTATTAGCCTCATTAGAATAACAATTTATTGATTTAAGATTTTTAATATTTTCATAAAATTCTATTTTAACTTTTGGTGGATTTTTATTGGTAAGAAGATATTTTTCTTCAGGTGATATTTGTTTGTATTTAAAAGGCAGAGTATTAGTTAGAGAAGTAAATCTTTTTAATTCACCATATTTCTCATTAATCGGAAATCTTGGAAGCTCAAAAAAATTTTTAGTTTCATCTATTACTCCTGAATGTTGACCAAAGGCGTATTTGAACCCTAAAGATTTAATAATTTTTTTGAAATTCACACTGTACTCACCAAAAGGATAAGAAAAAAAAATAGAATTTTTTCCCAATTCTTTTCTAAAGATATTAATTGATTTTTGTATATCAGCTTTGATAACTTCATTGTTTTCATCAATTAGATATTCATGGGTATGACTATGATTACCTATTTCAACAAAATCTTCTTTACTAATCTCTTTTATTTGATCCCAGTTCATGTAGTTGAAGGATCCAATTTCTCTTGTGCTTACAAATAAAATAAATGGTATTTTTTTTTCTTTTAAATATGGCCATGCATTTTTATAGAAAGATAAAAAACCATCATCAATAGTCAATAAAATTTTCCTTTGTTTTTTATTATTTCTTAGCTCATTTTCAAAATTTTTAGGATTAATGAATTTAATATTTTTTTTTTGTATAATTTTTATTTGTTTTTGAAAATCTAATATTTTTATATTTGTTGAAGGGTATTTATTTTCTTCAAATCTATGATACATTAAAGAAATTATTCCATAATCTTCAATATTGTTCATTTCAGTATTCGAATACAAATTGTTTTGAAAGACTAATAAAGATATAAATAAGTAAATGATAAAAAATTTTCTGATTATAAATTGCATAGGCAAAAATGACAAGATTGGATTAAAAGTTGATAAACATTTTTTTATACATAATTTTAACTCTAAGGCAAAAAATAACGATCAATTAGTATTAACCATATTAAATCTAATAAAAAAACACAAAGTAAATTTTAATGCTAGTTTTTCAATACTTGTAAATTTTGGGCCAGGAAGTTTTTCTTCAATTCGTGTTTCCCTAGCAGTAGCAAGAGGAATAAAATTATCAAAAAGAATTAATTTATTTGCCTTTAACAATTCCGATCTTGGTCAATTTAACCTTGCTAATATTGAACTTTTAATCGATAAAGGTCTACTACAAAAAAATTTGATTAAACCTATATATTTAAGTTAAATTATTCAAATGAATTCAATAGAAGAAAAGTGTAAAAACAAAGGTGTAAGATTAACTGATCAAAGAAAAGTCATTGCTCAGGCTATGACCGATTCAAAAGACCACCCCGATGTTGATGAACTCCACAAAAGAGTAAGCGAAGTGGATAAGAAAATTAGTATTGCTACTGTTTATCGAACTGTTAAACTTTTTGAAGAAGCTGGTATTTTGGAAAAGCATGATTTTAGAGGAGGTAAAGCAAGGTACGAACAGTCTCCAGATGAACATCATGATCATCTTATTGATATTAATAGCGGAGAAATAATTGAATTTGTAGATAAGGATATTGAAAAACTTCAAAATGAAGTTGCTAAAAAATTAGGTTACAAATTAGTAGATCATAAGCTTGAGCTTTATGGTTCAAAAATTAAGAAATAATTTGCAAAAAAAAATATTCATTAAAACATTGGGTTGTCAAATGAACGAGTACGATAGCAACCGTATTTCAGATTTGGTAAAAAAAATAAATTATTTTCGAACGAATAATATATCTGAAGCTGATTGTTATGTTTTAAACACTTGTCATATAAGAGAGAAAGCTACAGATAAAGTATATCATGACATCGGAAGAGTTAAAAAAGAATTTAGGAATAAAAAAAAACCTATTGTTTTTATAGCAGGTTGTGTGGCCCAAGCAGAAGGAGATATATTACTAAAAAAAGAAAAATATATAGATGCTGTTATTGGACCTCAATCATATCATCAAATAAATGAAATGATTTTAAAACTAGAGAATAATTTAAAATCAATTAATTCAACCGAGTTTGATGTGATCGAAAAATTTGATACATTAAATTCTGTAAAAAATTTAAATAATAAAGTTTCAGCATTTCTTACAATTCAAGAAGGCTGCAATAAATTTTGTAAATTTTGTGTTGTCCCTTACACAAGAGGTGCAGAATTTTCAAGATCAATCGAGGAACTATTTATTGAGTCAAATCAATTAGTAAGTAATGGATCAAAAGAAATTACACTTTTAGGTCAAAATGTAAATGCATATAATTTTAAACAAAAAAAACTTTCAGATTTAATTGAAAAAATTTCAGAAATAAGAGATTTGAAAAGAATAAGATACACAACTTCACATCCAGGAGATTTTACAGAAGACTTAATTCAAGCGCATAAAAATTTTAAAAATTTGATGCCTTTAATTCATCTCCCAGTTCAAAGCGGATCCAACAAGATATTGGAAAAAATGAATAGAAAGCACACAATTGAAGAATACTTAAATATTGTTGAAAAATTAAAAAAAATTAATCCTAAGATTGAATTTTCAAGTGACTTTATCATTGGTTATCCTGGAGAAACAGATGATGATTTTGAAAAAACTTTAGAACTAATAAAAAAAGTAAAATTTATTAACACATATTCATTTATATTTAGTGCTAGACCTGGCACACCTTCTTTTAACCTTAAAAAAATTGATACAAATTTGGCAAAAGAAAGATTAAACATTTTTCAAAAAGCAGCTAAACAGATTAAAACAGAGTATAGAAAAACTCTTTTATCAAAAATTATGCCAGTTTTATTCGAGAATCAAACAAATGAAAAAAATAAATATTTTGGACGTGACGAATATTTTAACTCAATCATTGTTGAGAGTAATGAAAGATTAACCGGACAAATAAAGAATGTTAAAATCAATAAAGTAAGTCAAAATACTTTATTTGGTAAGATCAAATCTAAACTAATAAAAAAGGACTGTGCGGCTTAAATTTATGTCTGAAATCAGTAAATTTGAAGATAATTTAACTATTAAGAAGATTGATAATAAGACTACAAACATTCAAGTAGTGAATAATGATATCCTAATATCTATTGTTGGGCAATTTGATCAAAATATAAAACATTTATCAAAATTGACAAATACAAATGTATTTTTTAGAGGAAATTCAATCACGTGCAAAGGTACTACTAAAAATATAAATATTTTTTGTGAAGCAATAAAGTTTTTAATTAATAAATATTTATTAACGAATGTTATTGAAAAAGAAGATATATTATTATCTGTGAAAAAAAATATAGATTTAAAAGAGTCTAATGTGAAATCATTTCAACAATTAATAAAAACACCTAGAAAATCTGTTATTGCAAGATCAGAAAAACAATCAGATTATATTAAATCTCTTAAAGAAAATGATATAGTGATTGCATTAGGTCCTGCGGGAACAGGTAAAAGTTTTTTAGCAGTTTCAGTTGCAATTACTTTACTTATGGAAAAAAAAATCGAGAGAGTAATTTTATCACGACCAGCTGTTGAAGCAGGGGAAAAATTAGGTTTCTTACCTGGAGACATGAAAGAAAAAGTGGATCCCTACTTAAGACCTTTATACGATGCTTTATATGAGCTTTTTGGTGCAGATAAAATAGATAAAAAAATAGAAACAGGTGAAATTGAAATAGCACCCTTAGCATTCATGCGTGGCAGAACTTTAAAAAATTGTTTTGCTATTTTAGACGAAGCACAAAATGCAACTGAAACTCAAATAAAAATGTTTTTAACGCGAATAGGTGAAAACTCCAAATTAGTAGTAAACGGTGATCCATCTCAAGTTGATTTAATTAACAAATCTCACTCTGGATTAACGAAATCTAAAAATATTTTAAAAAATTTACATGAAATTAAAATAGTCGAATTTGATCATAATGATGTTGTAAGACATCCATTAGTATCTAAAATTATTAGGGCTTATCAAACTAAAAGCACTGATGATAAAAATTAATGTTATCGAGGATAAAATAATTCGGTCTTGTTTCATTAAAAACCCCAGAAACTATATTGATAGAAAAGTTATCAAATTAAATATTAAAAATAAAAAATTTAAAAAAAATATTATTTTTTGCACAATATTATTAACTGGAAGTAAAGAAATTAAAAAGCTTAATAAAAAATTTAGAAAAAAAAATAAATCAACGGATGTATTATCTTTTCCATTTCATAGCAAAATAAATTTAAAAAGCATTATAAAAAAAGAAAAAGAAATATACTTAGGCGATATAGTAATAAATTTGAGCAAAATAAAATATAAGAAAAATTCAAAATTTTTCAAAATGGAATTTGACAAACTATGGATACACGGGCTTATTCATTTATTCGGATATGATCATCAAAATGAAAAAGATTTTAAAAAAATGAAAAAGGTAGAAGAAAAATATTTGGAGCATGTAAAATAATGTTTAAAAAATACCTTAATAATCGTCTTTTTATTTTATATATTGTCCCTATTGTAATTGGACTGTTAACAGTTTTTTCATTCCAACCTTTCAATTTCATAATAGTTAATTTTTTAGTATTACCAATCTTTTTTTATGTAACTGTTTATATTAATAAAAAATCTAAAACTACTTTTAGAAAAAAAGCATATAGAAAAAACCTATTTATATTTGGAAGTTTATTTGGTTTTAGCTTTTATCTAAGTGGAATTTCTTGGATTACTAATTCACTAACCTTTGATGAAAGTTTTAAAATATTAATACCATTTGCATTAATATTAATTCCTTTTTTTTTAAGTTTGTTTGTAGGTTTAGCAATACTATTTATAGGTCCTTTTTTAAGTTACAATTTTTTATCAATCTTAATTTTTTCAGCAGGCTTGGGTCTTTCCGATTTTATAAGAGCAAAGCTATTTACAGGTTTTCCTTGGAATTTATGGGCATACAGTCTTTCATCTTCAGTAGAAATTATACAAATTTTAAATTTGGTAGGATTATTTGCCTTCAATTTAATAGTGATAACAATATTTACTTTACCAGCAATTTTATTTTTTAACATAAGTTTAATTAAAAAATTTTTTTTTTTAATATTTACAATAATTTTAATTTCTGGTCTTTTTATTTATGGTAATTTTGAGATAAATAAAAACAAAAATTATTTAAAATTAATTGATAAAAAAATTAATATAAAAATTGTTTCACCTAATTTTAAATTAGAATACGGATTAAATCTCCAAGATATTGATAGAAAATTAAAGAGACTAATTAAGTATAGTGAACCAAATAATAAACAAAAGACTTTATTTATCTGGCCGGAAGGAAGTTTTAGTGGTTATAGTTATAATGAAATATTAATTTTTAAAGATTTGTTTAGTAGTAATTTTACTAAAGAACACCATATCATCTTTGGTATAAATAAATTGGATAAAAATACTGGTTTATTTTATAACAGTTTAATATTAGTAAATAATGAACTAAAAATAATTCAACAATACAATAAACAAAATCTTGTACCTTTTGGTGAATTTGTACCTTTTGAAAGCTTCTTCAATAAGTTTGGTTTAAAAAAAATTACAGAAGGTCAAGGATCGTTTCAAAAAGGCATTAGACAAAAAAATATTATATTAGATGAATTAAATATTTTACCTTTAATTTGCTACGAAGTTATCTTTACTAGATTCGTTCAAAACGCTAGTCCCGACACTAACTTAATTGTTAATATTTCTGAAGATGGATGGTTTGGAGATTCAATTGGTCCTAATCAACATTATGCAAAATCAATTTTTAGAGCTATAGAGAATGGAACCTTTTTTTTAAGGTCAGCTAACAAGGGAATAAGTGCTATTATAGATAATAAAGGAAAATCTGTAAAACAACTTAATAGAAATGAAGCTGGAAATATAGAATTTAAAGTACCGTTGATAAAATCTAAAAAGAATAAAAATGATTTGATCTTTTTTATTCTTTTAATTACATATTTGCTCATCTTTAACTATAAAAGAATAAAGTATGAAAAATAAAAATTTTTTATTTACAAGCGAGTCGGTTTCAGAAGGTCATCCAGATAAAGTCTGTGATAGAATATCAGACATGGTTGTTGACTCTTATCTTTCAAAAGACCCTGTCTCTAGAGTTGCTTGTGAGACATTAACGACAACTAATAAAGTTATTTTAGCCGGAGAAACAAGAGGACCAAAAATAGAAAAAGACGAGCTTATTAATAAAGTGAAAGACTGCATTAAAGATATTGGTTATGATCAAGATGGATTTAGCTGGAAGACCGCAAACATAGAAACTTTTTTACATGAGCAGTCGTCAGATATAGCAATGGGCGTAGACTCTAAAGAAAATAAAGATGAAGGTGCAGGTGATCAAGGTATCATGTTTGGGTATGCATGTAATGAGACAGAAGAACTAATGCCAGCTCCAATACATTATTCACATAAAATATTAAGATTAATGGCTGAAGATAGAAAAAATGGAATTTTAAAAGGAATAGAACCAGACTCAAAAAGTCAAGTAACGATGTTATACGAAAAAGAAAAACCAGTCAAAGTAGCGTCTGTAGTAATTTCGACACAACATTCAAAAGATTTAAATCAAGAACAAGTCAAAGAGTTAATAATGCCGTATATAAAAAAATCAATTCCAGAAAATTTCTTAACAAATCTAGACTCCAAAGAAATTTATATTAACCCCACAGGACAATTTATTATTGGAGGTCCCGACGGTGATACCGGTCTTACTGGTAGAAAAATTATTGTTGATACTTATGGTGGAGCAGCTCCACATGGAGGAGGAGCATTTTCAGGAAAAGATCCAACCAAGGTAGATAGGTCAGCTGCTTATGCATCAAGATATTTAGCTAAAAATATAGTTGCTTCTGGGGTTTCTGAAAAATGCTTAATCCAATTAGCTTATGCAATTGGGGTTTCAAAACCTTTATCAATTTTTATTAAATTAGCTGATGGCGATGAAGAAAAAGTTGAAAAAACAAAAAAAATTATTCAAGATAATTTTGATTTATCTCCAAGAGGAATTAGAGAAATGTTAAAATTAAACAACCCAATATATGAAGTAACCTCTGCTTATGGTCACTTTGGCAGAAACCCTACGAATGTTGGTGAATTTACTTGGGAAAAAATAGATAAAATCGACTTATTTAAACTGTAATCTTGAAAAAACCTTAATTTTATTTTAAATAATAGTTAAATAAAATTAGAATTTCAAAATGGGCATTAGCCCATTTTTTTTTAGGAGTAATAAAAATGTTAAATAGAGGACTAGATAAATCAGAACTATTGAGAATAGTAGAGGCCGTAGCTAATGAAAAATCTATCGACAAAGAACTTGTAATAGGTTCCATGGAAAGTGCGATTCAAAAGGCAGCACTTACCAAATTTGGAAATGATAATAATATAGAAGTCATTATTGATAGAGAGAGCGGTGATATTAAAATTCAAAAAGTTTTAAATATAGTTGAAAAAGTAGAAGACTCTGCTAGGGAAATTACATTAAGAGAAGCTCAAAAAAATGATCCAAAAAATACTGATCTAAAAATAGGTGAAAAAGTTTTTGAGGAACTACCGCAAATTGATTTTGGACGTATAGCAGCTCAAAGCGCAAAGCAGGTTATTAGTAGCAGAGTTAGAGAAGCTGAAAAAAATAGACAATATGAAGATTTTATTGATAAACAAAGTCAAATATTAAGCGGAATTATTAAAAGATTGGAATATGGAAATATAATTGTAGATTTAGGTAAAGCAGAGGGAGTTATAAAGAAAGATGAACTTATTCCAAGAGAGATTTTAAAAACTGGAGATCGTATTAAAGCTTATTGTTACGAAGTGAAAAAAGAATTAAAAGGTCATCAGATATTTTTATCTAGAGCTCATCCCCAATTTTTAGCTAAATTATTTTTTCAAGAAGTTCCTGAAATTTATGAAGGAACTATAGAAATTAAATCTGTTGCAAGAGATCCAGGTAGTAGAGCTAAAATTTGTGTGCACTCACAAGACTCCTCGATTGATCCCGTAGGTGCCTGTGTTGGTATGAGAGGTAGTAGAGTTCAAACAATAGTTAACGAATTACATGGAGAAAAAATTGATATTATTAAATGGACAGAAGATCTTCCAACTTTAATTGCAGAGTCATTGTCTCCTGCTGAAATTCAAAGAGTATTGATTGATCAGGAAAATAAAAGAATTGATATTATCTTAACTGAAGAAAATTTAAGTAAAGCTATTGGAAGAAGAGGACAAAACGTAAGACTAGCTTCTAAACTTACTAACTATGAAATTGATATTTTAACTGACAAAGAAGACTCCGAAAGAAGACAGGCCGAGTTTAAAGATAAAACAGAAACTTTAATTAAAAATTTAGAAGTAGACGAAACACTAGGACAATTATTAGTGTCCGAAGGATTTCCCAGTATAGAAGACATTTCTCAGTCAACACCCGAGGATATTGCTAAAATTGAAGCTATCGATGAGGAAACCGCTAAAGAGCTGATAAACAGGTCCAAAGAAACATTGATAAAAGAAAAAGAAGCTGTATCTGATAAACTTAAAGAACTTGGAGTTGAAGAAAGCCTGATAAATTTAAAAGGCATGACACAAGGTATGCTTGTTATCTTAGGGCAAAAGAATATTAAAAAATTGACTGATTTTGCTGATCTTTCATCAGATGAATTAATTGGTGGATTTGATGAAATTAAAGGAAAAAAAATTCGAATTGATGGGTATTTAGAGGAATTTTCTTTATCAAGAAAAGAAGCCGATGAATTAATTATGTCAGCTAGAGAGATCGCGTACAAGTAATGTTATGGAAAAAGACAATAAAAAAAAGACTCTTACAATTTCATCTGATTTAAAAAAGAAAATTGATACAACTTCAATAACTACTGATGGAAAAAAATCTTTTTCTGTAAAAAAAAAAGAAACTTTTAAAAGCAACAAAAGCTCTAATAAATCTACCCAAAACTATAATACATCAAAAAAAACTGACACTAAAAAGAAAAATTTTGCAAGAAAGTTTATTGAACAACAAGCAACAAAAGCTTTTATTAAAAAGGATGATAAACCAACAGGCAAAAGTAAGTTAAAACTTAAGGGCCCTATAGATAAAAGAGATTTTAAATTGACAGTCTCTAGAGCTATGAATGTTGAAGAAATTGAAATTAAACAAAGAAGCTTAGCTTCAGTAAAAAGAGCTAGATTGAAAGAAAAGAAGACAGGTTTAGACAGTGAAAAGAAAGAATTTAAAAAAGTATTACGAGACGTAAAAATTCCTGAACAAATAACAATTCAAGAGCTTTCAAGCAGAATGGCAGAAAAATCTAATGATGTTATAAAATTTTTGTTTAACATGAAGGTTGTTGCTACAATTAATCACGTAATTGATAAAGATACAGCTGAATACATAGTAAAGGAGTTTGGACATAAACCTATTTTCGAAGATAAAACTAATTTAGAGATAGGTAAAAGGCTAGAAAAACTGGAAGGAAATGTTCAAACAAGACCTCCTGTTGTAACTATAATGGGCCACGTAGATCACGGTAAAACCTCTCTGCTAGATGCTTTGAGAGACACTAACGTTGTTTCTGTAGAACATGGGGGCATTACACAACATATTGGAGCATATCAAGTGAAGACTGGTGATAATAGATTAATTACTTTTATTGATACACCTGGCCATGCAGCATTTACGGAAATGCGAGCTAGAGGTTCAAAAATTACTGATATAGTGATTTTAGTTGTGGCAGCAGACGATGGAATAAAACCTCAAACAGTTGAGGCTATAAAACACGCAAAAGCAGCTAATGTTCCAATTATTGTAGCAATAAATAAATGTGACTTACCTGAAAAAAATATAAGTAAAATTAAAAATGAAATGATGCAATATGAATTAGTAGCGGAGGATTTGAGTGGAGACACTCTTTTTGTTGAAGTCTCTGCACTAAAAAAATTAAATTTAGATAAACTTAAAGAAAGTATTTTATTACAATCAGAAATACTTGATTTAAAAGCTTCTTTTTCTGACAACGCCAGAGGGGTAGTTATAGAGTCTAAAATAGATAAAGGTAAAGGACCAGTATCAACAATTTTAGTAAGTAACGGGAAACTTAAAAGAGGTGATCATTTTATTTGTGGCAACACCTGGGGAAAAATAAGAGCAATGATTGATTATGATGGAAAAATAATTAAAGAAGCATTCCCTTCAATGCCTGTTGAAATTTTAGGAATGAATAGTTCTGCTTATGCAGGGGCTGAATTTTTGGTCACTAAGGATGAAAGCGAAGCTAAAAAAATGGCAGAGTTTAAACAAATAAATTCTGATAAAACTAAAGTTTTAGTTAAAGATAAAACAGCTTTATTTGAGGAAACTAAAAATAAAGATGAATTAAATATAATTATTAAATCAGATGTGCAAGGTTCTAGCGAAGCTTTGAAAATGGCGATTAATAAAATTAATCATGCTGAAGTTGAAGCTAAGATTATTCTTTCTGACATCGGAATGATAAATGAAACAGACGTGTCATTAGCAAAAGCATCAAATGCAATTTTAATTGGTTTTAATGTTAAACCAAATAGAGAGGCAAAGAAACTAGCAGAAGAACAAAAAGTAGATATTAAATATTTTAATATTATTTACGAAGCACTAGACTATGTTTCAAAATCTTTATCTGGTCTTTTAGAACCAGATATAAAAGAAACAGTTATAGGAAACGCAGAAATACAAAAGGTTTTTGCAGTATCTAATGCTGGAAAAATTGCAGGTTCTAAAGTTCTAAGTGGAGAAATTAAAAGCAAATCTAAAGCAAGAATAATAAGAGACGGTGTTGTTGTTTACACTGGTGAAATTTCAACGATTTTTCGAGAAAAGAATCAAGTAAAAGAAGTAGGGGCAGGTCTTGAGTGCGGTATTAGTATAAAAGATTTTATAGATTTCAAAGAAAAAGATGTTATCGAGTCATTTTTAGCCGAGGAAGTACAAAGGTCAATTTAATGGGAAACCAAAGTTCACAAAGGCCTTTTAGTCAGAGACAATTAAGAGTGGGAGAACTTGTAAAACAAAATTTAGGAGAACTCTTAATCAGAAATGAGGCTAAAATACCATCTATTAACTCTAAATTGATCACAGTTACCGAAGTAAGAATGACGCCAGATCTAAAAACAGCAAGGGTGTATGTTATTCCTCTAGGTGGAGCCGATACTAAAGAAACAGTTAGGATCTTGACGGAGTACTCACATCTTGTTAGAAAAGCCCTGTCTAAAAGGCTAGATATTAAGTTTCTTCCTAAACTTACTTTTGTAGAAGATAACTCATTTGAATACGCTGAAAAGATTGAAAGAATAATAAAGAAAAATAACGAAAATGATAAAGAAAAAAAACGATACAATTAAATCTCTTGCGAATCACGAAAAGGATGTGGGTTCAACCGAAATACAAATAGGATTACTAACTGATAAAATTTCAAAATTAGCAGAACATTTTAAAAGTGCAAAAAAAGATAAGCATTCTGCGGTAGGTATGACTAAATCAGTAAATAAAAGAAAAAAACTACTTTCATATCTAAAAAAGAAAA
>Ga0233444_10002080_pt1 | contig 21495 bp, 20 predicted proteins | sample SI_124_October20_6_FD_182792 | JGI IMG/M metagenome (GOLD analysis project Ga0233444, IMG submission 182792) | Seawater microbial communities from Saanich Inlet, British Columbia, Canada - SI_124_October2016_10_MG | ecosystem: Environmental > Aquatic > Marine > Inlet | place: Canada: British... | reverse complement strand
ACTCAGGAAATATTCAGTCTATTTACTTAATATTAATGCTGGTTGCCTTAATTATATTAATTGTTCTAAATAAATATAAAGTTACAAATTTTTTACCTTATTTAATTGTTGGAATATTTTTATGGGAATTTACTCATCAGTCAGGTATTCATGCAACTATTGCCGGTGTTTTATTAGCGCTGACTATACCTCACAATACTAAAGTCAATAAGGATTCATTGCTTTTAAAATTAGAGCACGGTTTATCTCCTTATGTTGCTTTTGGTATAATGCCTTTGTTTGCATTCGCAAATGCCGGTGTATCTTTGGAGGGATTAACTTTTGCAACTCTACTAAATCCAGTTCCTTTAGGTATTGTTTTGGGATTATTTTTTGGAAAACAAATTGGTGTTTTTGTGCTCTCTTACCTTGCTGTAAAATTAAAAATTGCAGATAAACCAAATAATTCAACTTGGCCGGCCTTCTATGCTGTATCAATTTTAACAGGTATTGGTTTCACAATGAGTCTTTTTGTAGGAAACTTAGCTTTTGCAAATGATATGCAATACATCGATGGTGTTAAAATCGGTGTCTTGGCTGGATCTTTACTTTCAACTATTTTTGGATACGTTTTATTATTTCTATTTTCAAAAAAATGATTACTAAAGAAATAATTAAAATTGCTTCAGATACCAAAAATATTGGACTAACTAATAAGTATAATTCTAAATCAAGTTTAAAAAATCCAATGTGTGGAGATAAAATTAAATTAGAGCTTACAATTAAAAATTCAAAAATTAATTCTATGAAATATGAAATTGAGTCATGTGTTTACTGCGAAGCTTCAGCTAGTTTACTAGCAAAAAAAGTAAAGAATTTAAATGTAAATACAGCTATAAATGACATAAATAAAATTAAAGAAATATTTTACAATAATAAATTTAGTTTGCCATTAAATTTTAAAGATTTTAAAGTATTGATAAATAAAAAAAATATTAACAGAATAAATTGTATAAATTTACCCTTTGATGCTGTATTGAAAGCTTTAAGATAATGAAGAAAACATTTATTATATTAGTTATTATGTTCAATTTTTTTAATAAAGCTCATGCTAATTACACTGAACTAGCTCATAACTTTAAATTTAAGGGTATAGATGGAACATCTATTAAAATAAGTGATTATAAGGAGAAAGTAATTGTTGTTGTTAACGTTGCCTCAAGATGTGGTTTCACAAAACAATACGAGGATCTCCAAAATTTATGGACAAACTATAAAGATAAAAATTTAGTTGTAATCGGCGTTCCTACAAATGATTTCAAACAAGAGCCTTCATCAAATAAAGATATAAAAGATTTTTGCGAAACTAATTTTAATATAGATTTTTTGTTAACTGAAAAAACAAATGTGTTAGGGAAAAATGCTCACCCTTTTTACAAGTGGGCTAAAGAGAACCATGGAAATGGAGCCATTCCAAAATGGAACTTTCATAAGATTATTATTGGTAAAGACGGTAAAGTTGCTGATACATTTGCATCAATAACAAATCCTTCATCAAAAAAATTTATTAATTTTATAGAAGAAGAAATTAAAAATTAAAATTTAACCCATCATAGGCTGGTATAATATTTTTTGGTAATTTTTTCTTAAGTTTAAAATAATCTAAATCGACATGTAGATTTGTTAATATAGATTTTTTAGGTTTAATTAAATTTATTAATTTTAAAGCATCATCATAATTGAAATGAGAAGGATGTTTAGCTTCTCTTAAACAGTCAATAACAAGATAATTTAGGTTGAATAGTTTTTTTAAATTATTTTCAGAAATTTTATTACAATCACTTATATATGCTACCTTATCAAAAACAAATCCTGTAGCCTTAATCAAGCCATGTGTTACATCAAAGGGATCAATAAATAAATTGTCTTTTCCTTTTTTGATTTTAAATGTATCTTTAACAGGATGAGCTTTCATAATAGGTTTGTAACCATGTTTTTCAGAAAAACAAAAAGCATAACTTTTTTTTAAAGCACTTATAGTTCTTGTGCTTGCGTATATAGGTATTTTTTTCTTCTTGTTTTTCCAAAAAAAAGGTCTCATTTCAAAAATACCAGAAGTTTGATCGGCATGTTCGTGTGTATAAATAATTGAATCTAAAGATTTTATTTTATTCTTAATACACTGAGATTTGATATCAGGAGATGTATCAATTAAGATTGATAAACTTCCTTTTCGAATATGAGCGCAGCATCTTGATCTTTTATTTTTTATATGTTTTTTTAATTTTGCATTATAATTAGTTATCCAAGGCGCTCCTAGTGAACTTCCGCATCCTAACAAAGTAAAAGTATTCATTAATTTAATTTACCAAATAATTTAAAAAAATTATTTGTAGTTATTTGAGAAAACTCATTAAATGGTATTTTTTTTATTTCTGATAAAAATTTGACTGTATGAACTATATGACTTGGTTCATTTGACTTACCACGCAAAGGTTCCGGAGATAAATAAGGTGAGTCTGTTTCAACCAATATTTTTTCATTAGGTATTTCTTTAAAAATATTTGCTAAAATTTGTGATTTTCTAAAGGTGACTACTCCGCTAGCTGATATATATGCATTTAAATCTAAAAGTTTAAAAGCAAAATTTCTAGATCCTGTAAAACAATGTATCAATATCTTAAAATCTTTTTCTTTTTTTTTTCTTTTTAATAATTCTAACGTTTCAATTTCTGCTGATCTTGTATGAACAATTAATGGTATATTTAATTCTTGTGCAGAGCTAATATGTTCTTCAAAAGACTTAATTTGGTCTTTTTTTTCTGAATGATTGTAGTAAAAATCCAATCCAGTCTCTCCTATGCCAATTATCTTTTTACTTAACTTAACTTTTTTTATTATATCTTTTGATTTGATGTATTTATGATTTTTTGCTTCATGTGGGTGAATACCGTAAGTTCCATAAACGCAATTAAAATCTTCAGTGATTTTTAGTATTTTGTTTAAACTTGTGTCTGTGGTTGAAATTGTAAGCAAATATTTTACACCATCTTTATTAGCCCTTGCTATAACATCATCTAATGTTAGCGACATAGGTTCGTATTCTAGATGACAATGAGAATCAATTATCATTTTCAACTTTTGTAAACAAAATTTTAAGACTTTTTAACTCCATGTTATAATCAAACAAATTTTGACTTTTGATACTAGATAATTTGATGTGTTTATCATCTATATTAATAGTGTTTAAAACCTTTTTACTTGAATCTGGAATTATTGGATAAAGCAAAATACTAATATTTTTTATTTGCTGTACAATAGTATTTAAAATAGCATTCATCCTTTCAGGGTCATTCTTTTTGACTGACCATGGCTCTGAATCGTTGAAATATTTATTGGCTTCAAAGCAAAAGCTAACAACCGTTTTAATATATTCATTCAGATTTTGATTATTCATTAAATCAATTAAACTTGGGATATTTTCTTGTAAACTATTTAGTAACTTTTCATCAATTTTGTTAATATTTTGATTTTTAGGAATTTTATTGTTACAATTTTTTTTAATGAATGCAAAAACTCTCTGACATAAATTCCCATAATTATTTGCTAAATCATTATTTATACAATTTTTTAAATTATCCATAGAAATACTTCCATCGTTACCAAGAGAGACTTCTTTAACTAGATAATATCGAAGTTGATCAATACCGTATTTATTAATTATTTCAATAGGATCTAATATATTGCCTAAAGATTTTGACATCTTTTTATCATCAGAAAGTATCCAACCATGACTAAAAATTCTTTTTGGAAGTGGTAGTTTTGCGGCTAATAAAAAAGCAGGCCAAAATACTGCATGAAATCTTAAAATATCCTTACCGATAATATGTAGATCGGCTGGCCAGAAATTATTAAATTTATCGTTTTTAGTATCTGGAAAATTTAAAGCACTAATATAATTTGTTAAAGCATCTAACCATACATATATAACATGTTTATTGTTTTTAGGCACAGGGATGCCCCAAGAAAAAGACGTTCTACTTATAGATAAATCTTTAAGTCCTTTTTCAACAAAACTTACAACTTCATTTTTTCTAGAACTTGGTAAAATAAATTTTTCATTTTTTTTATAGTAATCTAATAATTTTTTTGACCATGCTGATAATTTAAAAAAATAAGATTCTTCTTCGACCCATTCAACAGTTGAACCAGAACTTATTGAAATTTTATTTCCATCTAAATCTTTAATTTCATCTTCATCATAAAAAGCTTCGTCAGATACTGAATACCAACCGCTGTATTTATCTAAATAAATATCACCGGAAGCAACAAGTCTTTCCCATATTTCTATAACTGCATTATGGTGTCTATATTCAGTTGTTCTAATAAAATCATCATTTGACAAATTTAGAGTTTTAGTAAGGGACTTAAATTTATCTGAAAGTTCATCACAAAACATTTTTGGGTCCTTATTATTTTTTTTTGCTTCTTTTTGAATTTTCTGACCATGTTCATCTGTGCCTGTTAAAAACAAAACATTGAAATTTTCTAGTCGTTTAAATCGAGCAAAAATATCTGCTACAATGCTAGAATAAGCATGTCCCATATGTGGTTTTCCTGATGGGTAATATATTGGTGTAGTAATGTAAAAATTTTTATTAGTCATATATTTTACTATTTATAGTAGTTAATAGTGCATTTTGATTTAAATTATAAAGAAAAAATTTATTAATATTTTCAAAAACAAATATTTTGTAATCAATAGTCTTTTCTTTAGTCAAAGCCCCCTTTTCTTTAAGTTCATTAAAATAATAGTCAGTCAAAAATAAAAGCATATCTATATATAAAACTTCTTTATTTTTTTTATATAAGTTGAGAATTATTGTTAAGTTTTTAAGATAATCTCTGTCTGGAATTATTTGATTTTCTTTAAAAAAATAATTGAATATAATAAAATTTCCTGGTGTTAGTTTGGTTTTTTGTACATCAATGGTTTTTTCGATGCCAAATTTATCAATTAAAGAATTTATAACACTGATTCTATTTTCTTCATTCAGTAATATTTTTATATCTAAGCATCTTGAGTAGATAGTTTCGATTATAGGTTTAGATTTGTTATTAATTAATACAAAATAATTATTTTTAGCAGGTTCTTCAATAATCTTTAAAAGTGCATTTGAACTATTTATGTTGAAAAGTTCAATATCATCAAAAATAATAAAACGAGGTTTATTTGAGATCGAAGTTTGATATATTTTTTTTTTTAAATTACGTATATCTTCAATTTTTACATTTTTAAAATCTGAACCAGATAAATAGATTATATTACTAAAAATATTATTCAAAAATTGATTATAAAAAATTGATTGTGTTCTTAACTTATTATTTTTTAGATTATAATTTTCACTGTCAAAAATATAAAACATTAGATGGTTGAAAAGAGTTGATTTTCCTGATCCTTTTTTTCCAGATAACATTAAGACTTTTGGCAAAGTATTATTATCCCAAAGGTTTTTTAAGAATAAAAAATTTTTCTCTAAACCAAATAAATTGAGTGATTTTTTTGAGTTAAAATATGCTGGAAGTGTCATTTTTTTTTCAAATATTTACAAACAATTTTTAAAATTTCTTTTTCAAGATTGTTATCATTAGCGGAAGAATTCAAAATAAAGTAATTTCTTTTCCCTTTTGCAATTTTTAAAAAAGATTTTTGAGCTCTTGTGTAAAATGATTGAGCAAAGTTATCGTACCGATTTTTATTTTTTCTTAACTTTAGTCTTTTACGAGATGCATCTGTTGTTACCTTTAAGATAAATGTTATATTGGGTTTTAATCCATTTAATATATATTTATGAATATTATTAATAAAACTTAATTTAACTTGTTTTCCATAATATTGATAGGCAAGAGTAGAGTCTGTAAATCGATCACAAATTACAATTTGTTTTTTTTTTAGAGCAGGTATAATTTTATTTTTTATATGTTCATTTCTTGCTGCTAAATATAAAAGTGTATCTGTATATTTATCAAATTTTTCTTTATTATCTTTATTAAAATAATCTTTTAAAATAAGGTCTCTAATGAGTTCAGCACTTTTTGTTCCGCCTGGTTCTCGAGTAAGGATTGTTGGTAATTTTTTTTTCTTTAAATTATTTAAAAGTTTTTTACTTTGAAAAGATTTACCACAACCTTCAACACCTTCAAAAACAATGAAAAAAGCTTTTTTTTTATACATCTCCCCAAATCAAATAATTTAGAGAAGTCAATAAGCTATTTAAAAAATTAACTTTTTTAAGATCCTCTGCGGCATATAAAGGTAAAATTTTTAGAGTTTCATCTTTTTTTTTAATAATCAATTCAGCTACTTTTTCACCTTTTTGTATTGGAGCTTTGACAGGACCAGAATAATTTAAAAAAACAGATAAATGTCGAATATCTTTTTTATTAATCGTCACATGATAATCTTCTTTAGTAAATGTGTTTATTTTATTTTTTTTACCTAACCAAGTATTTATTTCGAAAGTAGATTTTTTATTTTTTGAAATCTCAAATGTGTTTGTGTTTCTAAATCCCCAATTTAATAGCTTAAGAGACTCGCTGCTTCTAAAATTTTTTGTTTCAAAACCTGAAGCTACAGCAATAACTCTTCTATCGTTTTTTTTCATTGAACTTGCTAATGAATATTTTTCAACGGCTAAATACCCGGTTTTTACACCATCAACACCAACATTTTTGTATAACAAAGGATTACGATTACCTTGTTTGATAGGGTCTCCCCCTGTTCTATCCCATGTAAAAGTTTTTTCCTTAAATAATTTATAAAATTCCGGATAATTTTTAATTAAATGTTTAGACATTAATGCTATATCTCTAACCGTTGAAAAATTATCCGGGTCATTTATTCCTGAAGCATTAGTAAAATTTGTAGAAGTCATTCCAATTTCTCCTGCTTTTTCATTCATCATTTGTGCAAAATTTTCCTCAGAACCAGCAATTCCCTCTGCTAAGGCAACACATGCATCGTTGCCAGAAGCAATTATTATGCCTTTGAGTAAATTTTCAACAGAAACTTCATCATTAATCATTATAAACATCGATGAATAACCTGCTTGAGATAGTCTCCAGGCATTTTCTGAGATTATAAATTTATCATCTAATGAAATTTTATTTTTTTTTATTAAATCTATAGCAACAATAGCTGTCATAATTTTTGTCATTGAAGCTGGGTAAATTTGTTCGTCGGCTTCCATTTCAAAGAGAACTTCGTCAGAGTGAAAATCAACAAGAATAGCTGTTCTTGCATTAATATTAGGGTTAGCAGAAACAATCGTTGCAGTGAAACAATATAGTATAGTTAAAAAAATAAATTTATTCATTTATATAAATATCCAATTCTTCGAAACCGAAAATCTCAAGATCAGTGTAATCATTTTTTAATAAATTAATAGACTTATATGGCCCTGATAAAACCTCAAATTCTTTTGTATTTATTTTTTTAATCACAATCTTTTTAATATCATAATTTGGTATTTCTGTGATGATTCTTTTTTTTAAAAGATTTGCAGCCTCATTAGTATAAAATGAAGCTATAAGAATAAATATATTTTCTGTATTAACATTTTTTATTTTAGATTGTTTTTTGGATATATTTGATATTTTAACAGATGTAACGGGTGCTTTAGAAGATATTTTTTTTTCCTCCTGATAAATTATAGCTTTTTCTGCAATGAAAGATTTATTTTTTTTTACTTCTAATACCTCTATTAAAGGCAATGTTTTATTTATATTGAGTGCTGATGCAACTGGTTTAGTAATCATAATCTTATAAAAAGATGGATATTGTATTTTTTTTAAGTTTTTTAATACTAAGGTTTCTTTAGTTTTTGGGTTAATTAATTTAATCAAAGTTCCAGTTCTCAGATTTCTATGAGAAATTTGCATCAAATTATTATCTAATTTTTTTTTTATTGTTTTATCTTCGTAATGTATATCGTCATAGATATAAGCAAAACCAGTTGAATTGTAAGGTTTTCTGTTATCAAATTTGGTGAGATTTGAAGCACAAGATGTTAAAAAGAAAAAAAATATAAAAATATTAAATTTCATTTTTAAAACTATCTTTTAATGTGCAAACCGCTAAAGCAAATCTTAAAGATCTATTCCAATTTAAAATTTTTTCATAGTTTTCAAATATAATATAAGCAGGTGATAGAGTTTCAGCACCTGGTATTATATCTTTATCTGGAATTATTATAGCTGAGTTTAAATTATCAATTATGTTTATATTCTCATAATTATTTATGTATTTTTTAAAATAACTTAATTTTTTTTTATTTTTTATATTTCGAGCTGAGGAGTTCAGATATTTTTTTGGTATATTATCTTTTAAATCAATTTTAAAGTAACAAGGTTTATTTTTTTTCCATCCAATGGTTTTTAAATAATTAGCTGCTGAAGCAAATGAGTCTTCGGTTTTTTTTAATTCAATTGTTTTATTTTTATTATAATCTATTGCATAATTTCTTATCGTTCTTGGCATAAATTGAAAATTTCCAAAAGCACCGGCCCAAGATCCATATAATATATTTTTATTGATTATTTTTTTATCAACTAATTTCAAAAGAATAAGTAGTTCTTGAGTAAAAAATTCACTCCTTCTTTTGTCGTAACTTAAAGTTGCTAAAGAAGAAATAATATCCATTTTTCCTAAATATTTACCAAAGTTTGTTTCAATGCCCATTAAAGCGAGTAATAATTCTTTTTCGACTTCAAATTCTTTTTCAATCCTCTCAATTATTAATTTTTCTTTATTATAAAGTTTTAAGCCTTGTCTAATTTTATTTTTAGAAGACCTTTTTTTAATGTATGTTAGTGTATCTTCATAAAATTCTGGTTGATAACGATCATACTCAATAACTTTAGGTATAAATTTAGCCTCAGACATAATCTGGTCAACTATTGATTTGGATATTCCTGAATCTATGGCCTTAATTTTAAAACCACTAACCCAAGAATTGAAATCATCATTTGCGAAACCGCCGGAAAATATGAAACAGTTTATAAAGATAGTAATAATTATATTTCTAAACATTTTTTTTAATTATCATAATTGGCGTATATTAACTAGCTTAACAATTTATTAGTTATTTATTGTTATTTACTTGCTTTGATAGTAATAAATATAACAATTTTATTTCAAGGAGAGGTGGCTGAGCGGTTGAAAGCACTGGTCTTGAAAACCAGCGACGGGGCAACTCGTTCGTGGGTTCGAATCCCACCCTCTCCGCCATTAAACTTTATGGTTTTTAAAAAGTTTTGAAATCTTATTAAGGCGAATTTCATTTTCAGCAACATCATAATTATAGAAGTTAAGAATTATATCATCATCAAAGTTTAAAAAATTTTCTAATTCAATTAAATCACTTTCATTAAAATTTTTAATGAACTTATTAACAAAGGAACCCAATAAAATATCCATTTCTTTAGTTCCTCTATATGAGGCTCTATAAATCAATCTTTTTTTAAACATTTCTAATTTGTTAGTCATGTCAAATATATTATACATAAAATAATTGATATAATGAAAAAAAATTTTATTTTTAGTGATGTAAATAAGTTAAAAGGTGTTGGTGTTCAGCTCTCAAAATATTTAAGAAGAAAAAAAATTGAAAAAATTAAAGATATAATTTTAAATTTACCATATTCAGAAACTGATAGATCAAAATTATACAAATTAAATGAATTAGAAATAGGTAAAATTCAAACTATAAAAGTATTTGTAAAAAAATTAAATTTTCCTAGAATTAGAAATTTACCTAATAAAATTACATGTGTTGATGAATTTGGGTTGATTGATATTGTATACTTCAACAGCCGTGAGGGATATTTGAGAAAGCTATTTCCTCTAAATGAGTGGATAATAATTAGTGGTAAAATAAATTATTTTAAAAAAAAATATCAAATAACAAATCCTGATTATGTAACTACTCTAAATAATCAAGAATATGTTGTTAAAAATATTCCAAAATACAATTTAACAAAAGGAATAAATGAGAAAAAATATAGATTAATAAGCGAGCAAGTAATTAATGATATTCCAAATATAACCGATTGGCTTGAAAAAGATTTTATCAATCAAAATAATTTACAAGATTGGAACGAAAGTATAAAAAATCTTCATACATCTAAAGATGGCAAGGATAATTTATCAAGGAGTTTTAGGCGATTAGTTTTTGATGAACTTTGTGCTAATTTTTTTACTTTATCAGAAAATAGAAGAAGAATAAAAAAAGAAAAAATTTCTAAAAATTTTTTTCAAAAAAAATCAAAGTTTATTGAAAAATTACTTCCATTCAAACTTACTAAATCACAATCAAAGGTATTAGCTGAAATTAATAATGACCTCTTGAGTAAAAAAAGAATGTTTAGAATAGTACAAGGTGACGTTGGTTCAGGAAAAACAATTGTTTCTTTGTTAGCAATTGCTAACGTTATAGAGAGCGGTTATCAATGTGCATTAATGGGTCCAACAGAAATTTTAGCTAACCAACACTATGAATTAGCAAAAAAAATTTTTCACAAAACTAATTTAAAAATAGATTTTATTACAGGTAAAACAGAAATCAAGAATAAAAAAAAAATTCTAAAAAAATTGGAGGTAGGTGAAACAGATTTACTTATTGGAACTCACGCTTTGTTTCAAAAAAAAATTAATTTCAAGAAATTAGGTCTAGTTATTATAGATGAGCAACATAAATTTGGCGTTAAACAAAGAACTGAGTTAGCAAAGAAAGGTGGTAATAACTGTGATGTACTCTTAATGTCTGCAACACCTATACCAAGAACTATGATGATGTCTTTGTATGGTGATATGGATATTTCTAAAATTACCGAGAAACCGGCTAAAAGAAAAAAAATTATTACCCTAAGCAAACCAGAAAAAAAGATTTTTGAGTTATGGCCATTTATAAAAAAACAAATAGATAATCAAAATCAAATTTTTTGGGTATGTCCGTTGATAAATGAATCGTCATTTCTAGACTACTCTTCTGTTAAAAAAAAGTTTGATATAATCAATAAGAAATTTTTTAATAAAGTTGGATTATTGCACGGTGCTTTAGATAAAATTGAAAAACAAAAAATTTTAAAAAAATTTCTTAATAAAGAAATTTCAATACTTGTTTCAACAACTGTTATTGAGGTTGGCATAGATTTTCCTAATGCAAATTTAATTATTATTGAAAATGCCAATAAATTTGGACTAGCACAACTTCACCAATTAAGAGGTAGAGTTGGAAGAGGTGAAAATCAGGGTACTTGTGTACTATTATTTAAAGAAGGTTTAAGTAAAAATGCAATAAAACGAATTAAGATATTAAAGGAGTCTGATGACGGTTTTTTCATAGCAGAAGAGGATTTAAAATTAAGAGGTTACGGGGATTTAATTGGTTATCAACAAAGTGGGATAAAAAATTTTAGATTTGCTGACCCAGTTATACATGAAGATTTATTTAAGTTAGCTGAAATTTATGTAAAAGATAATCAAAATAATATTAACGAAAAAAAATATACATTTTTGTTAAAGTTATTTGATAAAGCTGAAATAATAAATATTGACGAAATTTAATTAATTTTAGTTGTGCCCGCAGAAACAATAAACTTTGATGCCTGCTCAAAAGAAACATCTAAATATATTAAATCCTTTTTGGGTAAAATGAGTAAAAATCCGCTAGTAGGGTTTGGAGTTGTTGGAACAAAAACATTTACTATATCTTCTTTAATATTATCTCTAATAAGATCATGATTTTCTTTAGTAGCAAATCCTACTACCCATATACCTTTTCTTGGGTATTCTAATAAAACTACACTCTTTTGATTATTCTCTGTTCCAGTAAAACTTTCAGTCATCTGCCCTATCGCAGAGTATATAGTTCTAAGAATAGGAATTTTTTTTAAAAAATTATTAAAAATTTCAAAAAATTTTTTTCCTATAAAAGAAAGTGACATCCAACCCACGAAAGTTATTAAGAATAAGGCTATAAAAATTTCAACTCCAGGAATATCAAATGGAAGGTAATTATTAGGGTTAATTTTTTGTGGAATAATTTTTCCAGATATTTTTATAATAAAAAGAGTTAAATATAGCGTAATACCAATAGGTATTAATACAACGATGCCGGCAATAAAATTATTACGTAACCTAGCAAAAAGAGATTTTTTAATTGGCTTTATCATTAATTAAGAATAACTAGAATATAAAATATATACTATTATCAAGATAAAAATTGCAATTAATAATTTATTATTTAAAATCATGAATATAAGATGTATAACATAAATAGAAGAAAATTTCTTGGCTTATTTGGATGTGGTTGCTGCTCTCTAATACTACCTTCTTGTTCAAGTGTACCCATTACTGATAGAAAACAATTAAGTATAATTCCAGAGTCTCGTATTAATAGACAAGCCGAGGCTGCATATGAAAAATTTAGAACCAAATCAAAATTAATAACCAAAGGCTCTCAATTAAATAAGATAAGAGAAATTGGAAAAAAAATGGAGTACGCTGTAAGTGCTTTTTTTAACAATGAAGGTAAAAAAGATCCTACTGAAAATTTTGGCTGGGATTATGTGTTAGTTGATAATGATAAAATAGTTAATGCATGGTGCATGCCAGGTGGAAAAATTGCTGTTTATACTGGTTTACTTAAAGTGACTAAAAATACTGATGCCCTTTCAATCGTCATGGGTCATGAAATTGCTCATGCTGTAGCTAGGCATTCCCTAGAGAGAATGAGTCATGCAATGACAATTAATCTTGGTACCACTGTTGCTGATATTTTTTTAGGTGGAGCAATTAACAGAACTAGAAATACTGTTGGTCAAAATACTGGCTTAGATATTTTTCAATTGGGAGTAATGAATCCATTTGGAAGAAAACAAGAAACTGAAGCTGATTATTTAGGTTTAATATTCTCATCGTTATCGGGTTATGACATAAGAGAGTCTACAAAACTTTGGCAAAGAATGGCCAGCAAGAACAAAGGTAAAGAACCACCGGTTTTTTTAAGTACACATCCAAGTAGTAAAAAAAGAATAGAAAATTTAAATAATTGGATAAGTGAGGTTATAATTAAGTACCCTCCAATAAAAGCTTAATTTTTTGGTGAGCCCTGATGGACTCGAACCATCGACCCATTCCTTAAAAGGGAATTGCTCTACCAACTGAGCTAAGGGCCCACAAAAGATGTCTTTTATATATTAATTAATTAAAATTCAAATAATTAATTGAACAAATTTATATATTTTTTATAAAAACTTAGAAATTCACCTTTCTTAATGCTTTTTCTAATTTCAAGCATAAATTGTTGGTAGAATTCGATATTATGTAAAGAAATCAGCATTGAAGCCAACATCTCATTTGATTTTATTAAGTGGTTCAAATAGCTTTTAGAATATTTATTTAATTGTTTTATGTCGCATGCATCATTTAAAGGTGATTTATCGTTTTGATATTTAGAATTTTTTAAGTTTAATTTTCCTTCCCATGTAAAAGCTAAACCAGTTCTTCCAGACCTTGTTGGCATTACACAATCAAACATATCAATACCTTCTTTAATTGCTCCTAATATATCTGACGGCGTACCAACACCCATTAAATATCTTGGTTTATCTTTAGGAAAGTAATCTACAGTTTCATTCAATATCTTAAACATATCAATTTGCTTTTCTCCTACGGCTAAACCTCCCATAGCATACCCGTCAAATTCTATTTCTTTTAATTTTTCTAGACTTTCAATTCTTAAATCCTTATATAAACCGCCTTGAACTATACCGAATAAAGCTTTCTTTTTATTATTTCCGAATTCAACCTTACATCTTCGTGCCCATTGTGTTGAAATATCAATAGCTTTAGATAAAATTTTTTTATCTTCAGTTAATTTAGGACATTCATCTAAAACCATAATAATATCTGAATTAATTGATTTCTGAACTTGAATACTTTTTTCTGGACTTAAAATAATTTTTTTTCCATCTAAATGAGATTTAAAGATTGCACCTATTTTTAAATCAATCTTATTAAATTTTGATAAAGACATAATTTGATAACCACCTGAGTCAGTAAGAATAGGTTTATTCCAGTTCATGAAATTATGAAGGCCATTAAATTTATTTAAAATTTCAATTCCCGGACGCAATAACAAGTGATAGGTATTACCTAAAATGATTTGAGTGCCAGTTTTTTCTATGTCATCTGGAAAAATTCCTTTAACAGTTCCTTGAGTTCCTACAGGCATAAAAGCTGGCGTGTCAATTATTCCTTTAGGTGTTTTAATTTTTCCTAACCTAGCTTTACCGTCTTGAGTTATTAACTCAAACGAGAAATCACTTGGCGACATTTATTTTTACTTAGATCTAAGAGATATAATTTTGTCAGGATCAGAAACAGAGCCACTATTAGGTTCTCCCTTTTTAATCTTATCAATTAACTCCATACCTTTTACAACTTTTCCAAAAGCAGAGTACTGCCTATCTAAATGTGGGGCTGAGTCAAAACATATGAAAAATTGACTGTTTGCACTATCTGGATCTGATGATCTCGCTGCAGAAAGTATTCCTCTGGTATGAGCTATATCAGTAAATTCAGCTTTTACATTTGGCAATTCTGAACCACCTGTTCCAGCTAATGATAAATTAAAATCTGGATTATTTGTGTTTCCAAATTTTACATCACCAGTCTGTGCCATAAAACCATCAATAACTCTATGGAAAACGACGCCATCATATTTTCCACTGTCAGCTAGTTCTTTAAATCTTTTAACATGGTTTGGAGCTTTATCTGGATAAAGTTCAATTTCAACATCACCATATGTTAATTTTAATATCATAATATTTCCTTTAGCATTTATATTTGTATTTACTAAACTAAAAAAAAAAATAAATAAATAGATAATTTTTTTCATTTGAATTTACCTTTTAACATTTTAACAACATATTTTGTTACAAATCTATCAATATTTCCTCCTAAACTAGCAATTTCTTTAACAAACTTAGATGAAATGATCTGATTTTCCACATCAGACATTAAGAACATTGTTTCTATTTTTGAATTTAATTTTTTATTCATACCAGCTAATTGAAATTCATATTCAAAATCAGATACAGCTCTTAAGCCTCTAATGATAGCATGAGCTTTATATTTTTTGCATAAATCAATAGTCAAATTATGAAAAGAAACAACTTTAATTTTGCTTTTATTTAATTTTAAGTCTTTAAATAATGAATTATTTATTAAATTTAATCTCTCATCAATTGAAAAGTGATAATTTTTATTTACATTATCTGTTGTCGCTACAATAATTTTATCGAAAATATTTAAAGATTTTTTTATCACATCTATATGACCAAGAGTGATTGGATCAAATGTTCCTGGGTAGATAGCTATTTTCATATGTTAAAGAATATTATCCTCTATCTTGATTACAGATACAACTTTTTCATTTCCAGATAATTTTTTAATTCTAACACCTTGTGTATTTCTACCCGCTACTCGAATTTCTTTTACAGCGCATCTCATAATACTTCCTTTATCAGTTGATAAAATAATTTCATCATTTTCCTCGACTATTAAAGAAGACGAAATGTTACCATTTCTAGGTGAGTTAATAATTCCAATTATACCTTTTCCACCTCTATTTGTGACTCTGTAGTCCAGATAGGAGGTTCTTTTTCCATAGCCATTCTCAGAAACTGATAAGATAAATTTATCTAAACCATTTTTAATCTTTTTATCTTTATCAATTATTTTAGATTCAATTTTAGAATTTCTTATAATTGATAGAGAAATTACTTTGTCTTTATCAGCTAGCTGGACACCTTTAATTCCTTTTGATGATCGTCCTTTAAATAATCTCAATTTTTTAGATTTAAATCTTATGCATTTACCTAATTGGGTGCTTAAAAGTATATCTTCATCTTCATTGCAGATCTTTACACCTATAATTTTATCATCTTGGTCAAGTTTCATTGCAATTTTTCCGCTGTTGTTAATATTAGCAAAATCTTCTAAGGTATTTTTTCTTACATTGCCCTTAGAAGTAGCAAATATAATCATTAACTTTTTCCATTCTGATTCATCTTCAGGGAGAGGCATGATTGAACTAATTGCATGATGGCTTTTAAGAGGAAGTATGTTGAAAATAGACTTACCTTTGGAAGAAGCAGACCCTTCCGGTATTTTGTGAGCTTTAATTTTATATGCCAGGCCTTGGGTAGAAAAAAAAAGCACTGGAGTATGGGTATTTGCTGTAAATATCTGAACAACAAAATCTTCTTCTCTTGTTGAAATGCCAGTTTTTCCTTTCCCACCTCTTTTTTGAGCTTTTAATGCACTTAATGGGCTCCGCTTTATATAACCTTGATTTGTAATACTTATAACAACAGATTCTTTTTGTATAGTTTCTTCAATATTGTAATTTAAAATCGCATCAATGATTTTTGTCCTTCTTGGAACGCTAAATTTATCTTTAATATTTTCTAATTCATTAATGATAAGTTTGTTTAATTCCTTTTTTGAATTAATTATCTTATTATATTCAATAATTAGATTGGCAATTTTATTAATTTCACTTTCAATTTCACTAATTCCATAGGCTGTTAATTTTTGTAATCTTAATTCTAGGATTGCATTAACTTGTTCATTAGAAAGTTGATAGCTAGTAATATTTTTTTTCTTATCTATTATGTTAATTAATTTAACACTTTTTTTAATTTTCCATTTTTTTGATAATAAATTATTCTTTGCCCCATCTGTATCTTTTGAATTTTTTATTATCTTGATGATCTCATCTATATTTTCTACTGCAGTAGCTAAACCAATTAAAATATGAGCTCGTTCTTCTGCTTTTTTTAAATCAAATTTAACTCTTTTAATGACAGTATCTTGTCTAAATTTCAAAAATTCAGAAATAAATTCTTTTAAATTTAAAATTTTTGGTTTGTTATTAACAATTGCAAGTGTGTTAAAGCCAAAAGAACTTTCTATGTTTGTTAATTTATAAAGCTGTCTTCTTACTGTTTCGGGTTCGACGGCTTTTCTTAGCTCTATAACTACTCTAATACCCTCTCTGTTAGACTCATCTCTTAAATCTCTTATCCCTTCAATCTTTTTATCTCTAACTAGTTGGGCAATTCTTTCAATCAATACAGATTTGTTAACTTGATAAGGTATTGATTTAATAATTAATTTTTCTCTACCACTCTTTTTTTCCTCTAAATCTATTTCTCCTCTAATTTTAAAAGATCCTCTACCTTTGTTATATCCTTGTTTAATAATATCCTTGCCGATAATAACTCCGCCAGTTGGAAAGTCTGGACCAGGTATATGTTTCATTAACTGTGAAACGGTAATATCTTTGTTGTTAACATAAGCGACGGTCGCGTCAATAACTTCTCCTAAATTATGAGGTGGTATACTTGTTGCCATGCCAACTGCGATACCTCCAGCTCCATTAACTAAAATATTTGGATACTGAGATGGTAAAACTTCAGGCTCTTTTTCTGTTTCATCATAATTGCTTCTATATTTAACTGTATTCTTTTCTAAATCTTCAGTTAAATATTGAGCAATCTTTCCGAGTTTAGTTTCTGTGTATCTCATTGCAGCGGCTGGATCACCATCTATAGATCCAAAATTTCCTTGACCTGTAATTAAAGGTAAACTCATTGAAAAATCTTGAACTAACCTAACTAGAGCATCGTAGACAGATTGATCGCCATGTGGATGATATTTACCTATAACATCACCAACTATTCTGGCAGATTTTCTAAAAGGTTTAGACCAATCATAACCACCTTTGTACATTGCGAATATAATTCTTCTGTGGACTGGTTTTAATCCATCTCTTACATCAGGTAATGCTCTACTTACAATTACACTCATAGCGTAAGATAAATAAGATGAGCTCATTTCATCTTGCACAAAGATTGGTTTGTATGACTTATTGATCTCTACAGATTTTTTTTCCATTGAACTTTAAAAGGGAATTTCGTCGTCTAAATCAGAATTCTCCTGACTTATATTTTCATTGGGTAATGAACTCTTATTTTCGGAAACCAAATTTGAGTTATTGCCGGTACTATTTCTGCTATCCAGCATAGTTAAGCTTGAATTGTATCCTTGTAACACAATTTCTGTAGAGTATTTGTCTTGTCCTGATGACTCATCTTTCCACTTTCTTGTACTAAGTTGGCCTTCTATATAAACATTGGCACCTTTTTTAACATATTGCTGGACTACATTTACAAGTCCTTCGTTAAAAATAACCACTCTATGCCACTCAGTTTTTTCTTTTCGCTCTCCACTAGATTTATCTTTCCAGCTTTGACTTGTTGCTAGACTTAATCTTGCGACGCTTTTACCATTAACCATTTGTTTGATTTCTGGGTCTGCGCCTAAACGACCTATTAATTGTACTTTATTTAAACTTCCTGCCATAATAATTTCTATTTTTAGATTAATTTTGTATTTTAAAAGTGATTTGTTATATCACATTTAAGAAATAAACATAAGATGATTGTTAATTAGAAGAAAAAATATGTTGAAAAAAATCGTTGTAAAAGGGGCTAAAGAACACAATTTAAAAAATGTTTCTCTTGAAATACCAAAAGAAAAATTAGTGGTCATAACCGGGCTATCGGGCTCTGGAAAATCGTCTTTAGCATTTGATACAATTTATGCTGAAGGTCAAAGAAGATATGTGGAAAGCCTTTCCTCTTATGCAAGACAGTTTTTAGATAAAATGAAAAAGCCTAAAGTTGATTTAATTGAAGGTTTAAGTCCTGCTATTTCTATTGAACAAAAAAATACATCTAAAAACCCAAGATCTACTGTAGCAACAGTAACAGAAATTTACGATTATATGCGTGTTCTATTTGCTAGAGTTGGAATCCCCTACTCTCCATTCACCGGTAAACCGATTGTATCACAACCAATTAGTGAAATGGTTGATAAGATTAAAAAACTACCAAAAGATAGCACTATTTATTTACTTGCTCCAATAGTTAGAGGAAGAAAAGGAGAATATAAAAAGGAAATATTAAATTATAAGAAAAGAGGTTTTACAAAAATTAAAGTTGATGGCAAATATTTAAATATAGATGAATTTCCCAATTTAAATAGAAAAATTAAACATGAAATATCAATTATAGTAGATAGAGTAATACTTAATTCTAGCCTTGGTAACAGATTAGCAGATAGTGTTGAAACTGCTGTAAACCTCTCTAACGGTCTACTTGTTGTTGAATACGAGAATGAAACTCTGCCAAAAAAATTTAGAAAAAAAGAAACAATAACTTTTTCTTCAAAATTTTCTTGCCCTGAAAGCGGTTTCACTATCGAAGAAATTGAACCGAGACTTTTTTCATTCAACTCACCTTATGGAGCGTGTGAAGAATGTGAGGGAATAGGTCACAATTTAAATGTAGATCCCAATTTGGTTGTTCCTGACCCTAAAAAAAACCTACAAGATGGGGCTATTGAACCATGGGCCAAATCAACTTCTTTGTATTACGCACAAACCGTAGCATCTATTGCTAAACATTATAAGATTTCATTATCAGAACCTTGGAAAAAAATACCTAAAAAGATACAGGATGTAATCTTATATGGATCAGATGAAGAGGAAATTAAATTTTCATACGACGATGGTTATGAAGCTTATTCAACAAAAAAAACTTTCGAAGGTGTAGTAAACAATTTAGAGAGACGTTACTTAGAAACTGATAGCGAGTGGAAAAGAGAAGAAATTTCTCAATACCAAAGTGAGTCAGATTGTGAAAAATGTAAAGGCTTGAGACTAAAAGATGAAGCTTTATGTATAAAAATTAATTCTTTAAATATTAGTGAAATAACGAAAAAATCAATCGATGATGCTCAAAAATGGTTTGATAACTTAGAAAATATATTTACTGAACGTGAAAATAAAATTGCACAACATATTTTAAAAGAAATTAATGAAAGATTAAATTTTCTTTTAAATGTTGGTTTAAATTATCTTACACTTTCTAGAGAGTCAGGTACTTTATCGGGAGGAGAAGCGCAGAGAATTAGATTGGCTTCACAAATAGGTTCAGGTCTTACAGGAGTGTTATATGTTTTAGATGAGCCGTCTATTGGATTACATCAAAGAGATAATAAAAAATTGATTAAAGCATTAAAAAAATTAAGAGATTTAGGTAACACAGTAATAGTGGTTGAACATGATATTGAAACAATGGAAAATTCAGATCATATTATTGACATAGGACCAGAAGCAGGTCTAAACGGCGGCGAGATTATTGCAGAAGGAAATGTAAAAGAAATTATAAAAAATAAGCAAAGTATCACAGGAAATTACTTATCAGGAAAAAAATTTATACCCGTGCCAAGAAAACGTAGGACTGCAAAAAATGGAAGATTTATAGAAATTAGTGGAGCTACAGGAAATAATTTAAAAAAAGTGAATTTAAAAATTCCTGTAGGAACATTTACTTGTGTTACCGGTGTATCAGGAAGTGGTAAATCAACTTTAATTTTACATACTTTATATAATGCATTTAATTTAATGCTTAACAAAAATAAAAGTAGGAAAGTTCCTAAAGCTTTCACTGGATTTAAAGGAACAGAGTTAATTGATAAAATTATTGATATCGATCAGTCTCCTATTGGAAGAACTCCTAGGTCAAATCCTGCTACATACACTGGAGCCTTTGGTCCTATTAGAGAATGGTTTGCAGCGCTACCAGAGTCAAAAGCAAGAGGATATAAAGTTGGAAGATATTCGTTTAATGTAAAAGGTGGAAGATGTGAAACTTGTGAAGGTGATGGAGTTATTACATATGAAATGCATTTTTTACCAGATGTATTTATACCATGTGATACATGTAAAGGTGCCAGATATAACAGAGAAACATTAGAAATAAGATTTAAAAATAAAAATATTGCAGATGTACTTGATATGACAGTCGATCAAGGGTGTGAGTTTTTTGAAAATATTCAAACTATTAGATCAAAATTAATTACTCTTAAGCACGTTGGTTTAGGATATATGAAAATAGGCCAGCAAGCGACAACATTATCTGGTGGTGAAGCGCAAAGAATTAAATTAGCTAAAGAATTATCTAAAAGACCTACTGGTAGAACTTTATATATTTTAGATGAACCAACTACCGGATTACATTCACATGATATTAAAAAGTTATTAGAAATTCTTCAAGCTTTTGCAAATACAGGAAATACGGTTGTTGTTATTGAACACAATTTAGATGTTATTAAAACGGCTGATCATATTATTGATATGGGTCCCGAGGGAGGTGTAAATGGTGGTGAAATCATTGCTGAGGGCACTCCAGAAAAAGTATCTCAAGTTGCAAAAAGTTATACAGGAAATTTTATTAAAGAGCTTTTAGGGCCGACTTCTATGAAAAAGACTGCCTAAATCCAAAATATATGTTATAAAAATATATGGCTTCGATTCT